>ERZ808037.84-NODE-84-length-98195-cov-6.205701_pt1 | contig 98195 bp, 88 predicted proteins | sample MGYA00380190_ERZ808037 | MGnify/ENA primary metagenome ERZ808037 (study PRJEB31490, sample SAMN06133399) | mouse gut metagenome | isolation source: J9 | host: mice | place: China: Chengdu | collected 2015-05 ...
TTTTGCGCATAACCGAGTTTGTGTCAAGCAATGCGCAGACACAAATCTCGCGATTGAAAATTTTAATTTTCAATCTTTTTCCTCTGGTGTATGTAACTGAAATTTTAGGGATCGTGTCTATCATATTAAGTCATTTGTGTGGGAGAATCAATATAAATCGAAAAATCGGGAAAAAGTCTGTTTTGCATCAGACACCTCATGCCCGGTTTGCGATTGACCCCGATATCATGTCTCCTTTGGAGGCATCCACATTCTGCGGCGGTTGTGCGGCATCTCACCGCACTTCCATTGTCTCCCGAAAAGGAACGTGATATAATACCACTCTTAAGGAGGCGGCTATGATTACGATTGCGGTCTGTGACGACGAAAAATATATAGTGGATCAGGTCAAAAAGCTGACAATCCGTTTTTTTCGTAAAAAAAATATGGAGGCGTCCATTGTCACGTTTTCGGGCGGAGAAGAATTGTTACAATACGACAAAAGCATAGACATTCTTTTTCTCGATATCCAGATGAAAGGGATGGACGGCATGGAGGCGGCAAGGAAGCTGCGCAGCCGGAATTTTAAAGGTTTTCTCATTTTCATAACGGTCCTGAAAGAGATGGTTTTCCAGTCCTTTGAAGTGCAGGCATACGACTATCTGGTGAAACCCATCGGGGAAAAGCAGTTTGTAAAGACAATGGAGCGGCTGCTTGTGTCTGTGAAAAATGTCAGTGAGGAAAAACTGCTTGTGCAAAAAGGCTATGAGAGAAGTATTATTTCTTTTGAGGAGATTGTTTTTGCTGAAATAATTGACAGGAAGGTGTATCTGCATCTGGCGTCATCGGAGGTGGTGGATTTTTATGACCGGATTGAAAATCTGGAGGCCAGACTGGACAGCCGTTTTTTCCGGTGTCACAGAAGTTATCTGATCAATCTGCAATATCTGAAAAGCTACAAAAACGGCGTGGCATATATGGAGAACGGGAATGAAATTCCTGTTTCCAGGCTGCGCAGTAAGGAATTTTCCGGGGTGATTTTGCAGTATATGAAGGAATGGAGACTGTGAGATGGAAAATTATACCGACTTTTTTAACAGATATGTCATAGGAATGATCCAGATGCTTACCGGCCTTTACTTTTATAGGAAATTTTTACAAAAAAGGGAACGGGTTTCTGTTTATCTGCTGTCCGCCGCAATTGGATGCGCCGTGGTGCAGGCAGCGCCTGTGGGAAGCATTGCACAATATCTGATTTATACGCTGCTCCTTGTAATCATCGGGATTTTTGTATGCCGTGCCGATTGGAAATCCGTCATTTTATATGCCGTGATGACAGTGGAGATCATGCAGCTCAGTTTTGGAATGGTCAATTCTCTGTCGGGGATTGTGCAGCCGGGGGTGTCTTACGCACATCAGCATACTTCCGCGGTGTTGTCCGTACTGCTTGGAGTGGTGGCCCTTGTGACGGCGATTGTCTGTTATGGTGTGGTATGCCGTTATTTTTTATACTATGAGACGGTAGAGAAACAGTATCTTTTTATGATTCTGGTTCCGATTCTGATGATCTTTTTTATGGATGAATACATCGGTTCTATCATATACGGAAACATAACGGTCACGAATGCCGGGGGTGTCATCGTAAAGGCTAATGATTATCAGATGCTTGTGATACAGCTTTTCGGTATGGCAAGTTTATTTTGTCTTATGTTCGCGTATAAAAAGCTGCTCCAGAATTTTCAACTGCGCACGGAACTGTCGCTGCTGGAGCAGGAGGAGAGTTCTCTGAATCAGTATGTGGAGGAGGCGAAGACGCGTTATGAAAAGACACAATCGTTTCGCCACGACATAAAAAATCATATGACGGTGGTCAAAGATCTTCTGCGGAACGGGGACCAGGAGGAGGCGCTTGCTTATATTGGCGATTTGGCGGAAATGACGGAGGCGCTTTCCTTTCCGTGCAGCACAGGCAATCCGGTGGTGGATATTCTGCTGGGAAACAAGCTGGGGATTGCCAAAAGTACAGGGATTGACGTCGACTGTTCTTTGATTCTGCCGTATCCGTGCCCGGTGCGCGATATTGACTTTGGCATTATCCTGTCGAACGCTCTGGACAATGCCGTCCGCGCATGTCGTGATGTAAGTGATGGGGCGGAAAAGTATATCCGTATGTCGGGGCGTTTGCAGGGAGATTTTATTTTGCTGGAAGTGGAGAACAGTTTTCAGGGAAAAGGGCGGGCCGCAAAAGGGACGGGCCTGTCAAATATCAGGGCGGTAGCGGAAAAGTATCAGGGCGCAATGAGCATCAAAACACAGGGGCATTCCTTCCTCTTAAGCGTGCTGCTTGTCATTCCACGGCATACAGAGAGCATCCCACGGCAAATCGGTTAAATCCTTTTTTCTCTTGTCGAAATGGATAGTGAGATTCAGCAGATAAGATGCTGTGGAGAAAAGGAGGATTGGCATATGGCAATGGAAATCAACGTAAAAGGGGACGCCTATAAGACCGATTATGCGGATCGGCTGCAGGCACAGCGGGAGGCGGCAGCGAAAGCCGAAAGCAGCCGGAATGCGGAAAAGGCAGCAAAACCCGAAAGCAGGCAGAGCGAAGAAAAGGCATCAAACCAGAACCGCGCGCCGCAGGATGCGTATATCAGCAGCGAAAAGGCAGGGGAGAAGCCAAACGGCCTGTACTATGTAGGGCAGGACGAGAGCGGTAACAAAAAAGTTTATTTTAATGATCCGAAGAAGGATGGTTCCGAAAAGGAGGGAGGCAGCAAATCCCCAAAAGTAAATGCGGACGCCCCGGACAATGGCGGGGAGAAATGCATTGCGAACACGGATAAGGTGGAGCGGGAAATCCGGGAATTGAAAGAGAAGAAGAAAAAGCTGGAACAGCAGCTTAAGGCAGTTTCCGGGGACGAAAAGAAAACGAAGGAGCTGGAGAATAAACTGGCGCAGGTGGAGCGGGAGCTGAGTCAGAAGGACACGGACACATACAGGAGGCAGAACACTGAATTTACGGAGCAATAGTCATAAAATATTGACACAGAACAGAGGAGTGGTATATTTATCACATAAAAGAAGTGCTGATTTTTGAATGGAGGTCGTGAAGCGTGGAACACACCATACTTTTACTGGAAGATGATACAGACCTGATTGACGGGCTGACGTATTCCCTGAGAAGGGAAGGGTATATCGTGGATGTGGCGCAGACGCTGAAAATGGCGTATGCCTGTCTGGAAAGGCAGGCATACAGCCTTTTGCTGCTGGATGTCACCCTGCCTGACGGAAACGGTATGGATGTGTGTCAGTATGTGCGGGAGAGGGGCAGGCATACGCCTATTATTTTTCTGACGGCAATGGATGATGAGGTCAATGTGATCCGGGGATTGGACAGCGGCGCGGACGACTATATCACGAAGCCGTTTAAGCTGGGGGAGCTGTGCTCCAGAATCCGGGCGCGGCTGCGGCGGAGCGGGCTTGGTGATGCGGGCGGGGAGAACCGGTTTTCCTCCGGGCCGTTATCCATTGACCTGTTTGGGGGCGGCGCGTTTTTAAACAACCAGCCTCTGAACCTGACCAATGCGGAATACCGGCTGCTTTGTCTGCTCGTCAGGAATGCGGGGCAGACGGTTTTGAGAAATACGATTCTGGATGCGCTTTGGGACGGAAACGGTAATTTTGTGGACGACAATACACTGTCCGTCTATATACGCAGGCTGCGAGAAAAGATTGAGGAGGATCCGTCCAGTCCGGAGCATCTGCTGACGGTGCGGGGGTTCGGGTATACGTGGCGGAAATAGAGGTCTTCTGCATGGGGCGTTCTCATATAGCGCGCTGGCGTGTGTTGTGCCTGTATTTGCGGGAGGCGGAAAGAACGGGTGGTTGATATGAATGTGCTGCAGGATAAAGACAGTCGGCGTTACCTGACAAGTCTGATTTGTATGGTGGGGGCCTTTGTGGTACTGGCCCCTTTTCTCGCGTGGTTTCACGGAAAAGAGGCACAGGCCCTTCTCTTTGAACGGGAGCGGACCATGGTGTCTTCTCTGATGGAGCAGGGGATAGATCCGGTCACGATTGCACAGGCCATGAAAAATACCGAACCAACAGGAAAGGGTGTGGAACTGCTTAAAAAGATCGGACACACGGAGACTGCCTCCGTCAGGATTTTTCCGGATATAGACAGATCGGTGCGTCTGTTTGCGGGGGTTGCGGGCGGCATGGCGGTCCTTGCGGCTGTGGTCCTGACTGGCATGTGCGTTCTCTATTTAAGGAAACGGGAGAAACTGTACCGGCAGGCCGAAGGCATCATCACCCGGTTTTCCAACGGGAATTTTGAAGAGCATCTGCCGCAGAACCAGAGTGGAAGCATATACCAACTGTTTTCGGCGGTGGAGGAGCTGGCTGTAGCGCTGCGTGCGCAGAGTGAGAAAGAACAGCAGGTGAAGGGCTTCCTGCGGGATATCATTTCTGACATTTCCCACCAGTTGAAAACGCCGCTGGCAGCTTTGCGCATGTACACGGAAATTATAATGCAGGAGCCGTGCCATGTGGAAACGGTAGAGCGGTTTTCCGGCAAAACCATGCAGTCTCTGGACCGGATTGAGCAGCTTGTGCAGATGTTACTTAAGGTCAGCCGCATTGATGCGGGCAGTATCGTCTTTCATAAGGAATGGCTGTCTGTATCCGCGCTGGTTGAAAGCGCTGCGGGAGAGCTGGCCGTGAGGGCGCGGAGGGAAGGGAAACAGCTTGTGACACAGGGTGATCCGTCACAGATGTTTCCGTGTGACAGGGAATGGACAAGGGAGGCCGTCGCAAACCTGATTAAGAATGCGCTGGATCATACCGGAGCGGGAGGTACGGTCACGGTTTTCTGGGAGCGCTCTCCGGGCATGTTTCAGTTGTCGGTGGCAGATGACGGCTGCGGCATTGCAGCGGAGGACATGCCGCATGTGTTCAAACGGTTTTACCGCAGCGGGGGAGAGGGCGGCAGACAGGGAATCGGGCTGGGACTGTCTCTCGCGAAAGCCATTGTGGAAGGACAGGACGGCATCCTTTCGGTGAGCAGTCAGCCGGGAGAGGGGGCCGTTTTTACCATTTCCTTTCTTACAGATTCGTAAGACTGCATTCACGGGATTGTAAGCTGTTTCTGCTATTCTGATCGGGAAGGCGCGATAGAAAGAAAGCGAAGGAGGATCAGCGATACAATGGAAATTATGGAAGTACAGAATTTGTGTAAGACCTATGGAAAAGGCGAAGCGGAAGTGGAAGCCTTAAAGCATGTCTCTTTTACACTGAAAAAAGGTGAGTTTGCGGCAGTGATCGGGGAGTCCGGTTCCGGAAAAAGCACCCTCTTAAACTGCATCGGCGCGTTGGATGAGCCAACCGGCGGCAGAATTTTGCTGGATGGGCAGAATCTGTTTGGCATGGGGGAGGAGGAGCGGACCATTTTCAGACGCCGCAACATCGGATTTATCTTTCAGGCATTTCATCTGATTCCGGAACTCAACGTGGAGCAGAATATTATTTTCCCTTTGTTATTGGACTATAAGAAGCCGGATCCCGGGCAGGTGGATGAGCTTCTGGAGGTGCTTGGACTGCGGGAGCGGCGGGGGCATCTGCCGGGGCAGCTTTCCGGCGGACAGCAGCAGAGAGTGGCAATCGGAAGGGCACTCATTACAAGACCGAAACTGATTCTGGCGGACGAGCCGACGGGAAACCTTGACCGGAAAAACAGCAGGGAAGTGATGGAGCTTCTGACGAAGGCGTCCAGACAGTACCAGCAGACCATTTTAATGATTACCCATAATCCGAATCTGATTACCTCGGTGGACCGTGTTATGCAGGTGTCGGACGGAATGCTGACGGATTTGGGAGGGAATGCCAATGAAAAATTATCTTAATCTGATTCCCATTTCGGCGAAGCTTCACCGCAGACAGACCCGTATGACAAGATGGTGCATTGTGATCTCCGTTTTTTTGATTTCCGCGATTTTCGGTATGGCGGATATGTTCCTGCAAAGCCAGAAAAATCTGGCCATTATGACGGACGGCGCGTGGCATGTGATGTTTCGCGGGCTGGATGAGGAACAGACGGCGTTTCTTGCCGCAAGGCCGGAGGTGGAGACGCTTGCCCGCTACGCCGCCACAAACTATAAGCTGGATATGGGCTATGAGGTGGGAGGTGTGCAGACAGTTCTGTGCGGTTTCGACGAGACATTTTTTGAGATATACCCGCAGGCACATTTGCTGGAAGGCGCATTTCCAAAGGAGAGAGGTGAGGCGCTTGTGACGGAAAGTATGCGGGACAGGCAGGGGCTTTCTGTGGGAGATATGGTGGAGGTAATTACGCCGGAGGGTTCCCTGGCTTTTACGATCAGTGGCTTTGTGGAAGATACTTCCATGCTGTTAAAAACGGACGCTTATGGTATCTTTATGAATACAGACACATATCTGTCCTGCTTTTCTGACGCGACGTCCGGGGAGGATTTTGCCTGTTATGTGGCGTTTGTACCCCGCTGCAGGATACAGAGAGCGATAAAAGAGATTTGCGGGCAGATGGATATTCCGGAAGAAATGGTCAGTGAAAATGCCAAATTGATGGGGACTCTGGGACAGAGCAGCGACCACTATATTATGGTGCTTTATCTGACGGCGTTTGTTCTGGCGGCGCTGGTGGCCGCTTCCGGCATGATGATGATTCTGGGCAGTATGAACAGCAATGTGGCACAGCGGACGGAATTTTTCGGGATGATGCGGTGTCTGGGAGCCACCGGCAGACAGGTGCGGCGCTATGTGCGGACAGAGGCGTTTTACTGGTGTCTGAGGGCGATTCCGCCGGGGATTTTCGGAAGTGTGCTGACGGTGTGGGGGCTTTGCCGGATGCTAAAGGTGATTACACCGACCTGGTTTGGAGAAATGCCGGGATTCGGAGTCAGTCTGCCCGGTGTGGGTTCCGGCATTCTGATCGGCCTGTTGACGGTGCTTGCAGCCAGCCGGACGCCTGCCCGCAAAGCTGCAGAAGTTTCGCCGCTGACGGCGGTTTCGGGCAATGCCGGTACGGTGTTTGCAGCGAAGAAGGCGGCGCATACCGGACGGATGCATGTGGAGACGGCGCTGGGGCTGCATCACGCTGCGGGCAGCAGGAAAAACCTGATTCTGCTGACCTCATCCTTTGCATTCAGCATTATTTTGTTTCTGGGGTTTGGCATAGGGGTTGACTTTATGGGACATGCGATTGTGACGCTTCGGCCCTGTACGCCGGATATCGCCATTGTCAGTTCCGATAACGCCTGTTCCATACCGGATGCATTGTATCGGGAGCTGAGAGAGAATGTGCAGATAAAACGGATTTTCGGCAGGCGCTTTGCTTACGATATGCCGGCCCGTATGGCGGGAGAGGAGAAAACAGTTATGCTGGTTTCTTACGAAGCGTATCAGTTTGGCTGGGCGGCGGAGGAACTGAGGCAGGGAGAGATGGAAAGTGTGAGGGACGGAGCGGGTGTTTTGCTGGTGGAAAAAGAGGGATTTGAGGCAGAAGCCGGAAGCGAAATAGAACTGGAGACGAAAACGGGATTACAGAAAGTGAGGATAGCCGGGATTCTCAGCTATGCGCCCTTTGACGGTGGCGGAAACGTGGGAACGGTGATCTGCTCCGAGGATTTATTCCGGCAGTTGACAGGCGGTACGGGATACACGATTCTGGACATGCAGTTAGAGAATCCATCGGATGCCGTGGTGGAAGAGATCCGCCGTGCGGCGGGGGATGGGTACCGCTTTTTTGACAATCGGGCAGACAACAGGGAAACGCGGGCGGTCTATTTTTCCTTCGCGTTGTTTGTCTATGGCTTTCTGGCGGTGATTGCGCTGATTGCCGCCTTTCATATCATAAACAGCATTGCCATGAGCGTGGCAGCCAGAATGCGGCAGTATGGCGCCATGAGAGCCATCGGTATCAGCATCAGACAGCTACAGGTCATGATCGCGGCGGAGACGCTGACTTATCTTGCGGGCGGTCTTGCGGAGGGGCTTTTGCTGGGGCTGCCCCTGCATTATTATCTGTACCGTCAGGCGATTACCGCGAGATGGGGAGACGCATGGAGCCTGCCGCTCATGGAGTGTATGGTAATTGCGGCGGTGATGATTGGCTCGGCGGCAGCAGCCATGACAGGGCCGGTGCGGAGGATTCGTGAGATGTCTGTGGTGGAGACGGTCGGCATGTAAGGCTTGCGTGCGGCGTTCCGCTTTGTCACAGGCGGGGGTCGGTTCTGGATTCGGGCGGCGTAGCTTAGTGCTATGCCGCTTTTTTATGAAAATAATGAACCACACGCAATGTCATGGCGAATATAGGGTGAACAGGCAGAGGAGGTGAAACAGTGACCGCGGCGGAAATAGAAAAATGTATGGATGATTTCGGTACAGATATCTACCGGTTTTGCCTGAAACTTTGTCTGGACAAGGCGGATGCCGAGGATTTGTATCAGCAGACTTTTCTGAAAGCGTTGGAAGCAGAATGGACGCTGGACTGGGAAAATAACCCGAGAGCGCTGTTTTTCTCTCTGGCTCATAATCTTTGGAAAAGCGACAGAAGAAAGCAGGCACGCCGAAACGCGATTGCTCCATGCAGTAATTTTGATGAGGAAACGGAGGCGGTACTGCATACGCAGGGAAGCATGGAAGACGATTATCTGCAAAAGGAGCTGCTCACTAAAGTGCGTCAAATCATGCAGACACTCCCGGAAAAATTTCAGGTGCCGATGATCCTGTTTTACCTTTCTGACTGTTCCATAGAGCAGATAGCGGCTATCATAAAGAAACCGGCCGGTACCGTAAAAAGCCGGTTGTTCAAGGGAAGAAGATTAATAAAAAAAGGATTGGAGGATGCCGGTTATGAGAGAGTATCGTTCTGACATGGGGATAGAAGAAGCCATCCGGGCATCTATGAAAACAGTGGCTGCACCGGACCCGGAGCTGAATCGCAAACTCAAAGCAGCGTTGTACCAACAGGAAGCCGCCTTGCGAAAGCAGCCTGCCATGCATCAATTATCAATCTGGTATTTGCCGATGGTTTTGAATTTGATCGTGTTTTCTTCGCTGGCCTTTCTGGCATGGATCATGATTGAAAACAGGTATTTATCTTACTTTGCGGCGGGTATCTGTATCTATGTCTGTGTGGCCGGTATCCTGCTTACCGTGGTGGGTGTAAAAAGGGCGGACATAAAGGAAAAAATCATAATCCGCATTGAGAAAGGGGTGTTGGCATGAATCATAGGAAGAAAAACGGGCGTCTGCTTTATGGGGGCATTCTGGTTATCTTTTTGCTTGTTTTTTTACGGATCGGCCTGTATTTTTGGAAAAGCGACGGTTTTAACGGTCTTTCCATGCAGTTCCTTGCGCTGCTTTCAGGCTTTATCCTTTTTGCACAGTGTACCTCTGTTTTTTTTGCGGCATGGGTATATCAGGATTGCAAAAGGCGGGGTGACGATCCGGTACTATGGGCGGTTGTGGTCTTTGCGGTCACGCCCTTTGTCGGATTACTGATTTATTTCCTGCGCCGGCCGGAATGCAAAAGAAGCTGTCCGGCATGTGGACAACGAATTTCCGTTAAAGCAAAATATTGTGAACAATGTGGAACACACGTTGAAAAGGAGGATCATGAAATGATAGTGGAACAGGGAACGCATCACTTAAAACTGATCGCAGCCGGTATTGTGAGCATGGTGTTCATGCTTGTATGTCTGACCGGTTTTATCGTCAGTGCGGCCACCGGAAAGGGAATCAACACAGACGCCGCTTCCGACGACCGGATATGGAACTTAGGTACAATCAGCATGAATTATAACGCTTATATGAACGGCGTCTGGAAGCTGGATTTTAGAAGCGCCAGCGAAGGGTTTGTGAAAGAGCAGGATATGACGATTGCGGATGCGGATGCACAGCAGCTTTATGCTGACATTTCCTGCGGCACTGTGCCTGACGGGGCGGAGCTTATCCTGTGGCTGGTACAGGGAGAGGTGGCAAAATCTATGGATGTCACCAGCCTTTCTGGGCCGTTGGAATATCCGCTGCATGAATTTGAGAATGGAAAAGTGCATGTCAGGCTGGAAATCAAAGGGGTAAAAGACACGGTGTCGGAAATTTATGTCCAATAATCTGACCGGCAGACAGGGGCCTTCTTTAATGGCCCCGGCCGTTTTTGGCTTTGCATATGAGCTGTGTCATGGTTCCCATGGGACAGTACACGCACCAGGAGCGGGGCTTGCATAAAACCATTGTGAAAAGGCCCAGCACGGTGGAGGTGAGCATCACGCTGTAGAAGCCGAATGCAAACTGTGCGACGCCATCGGAAAACAGGGTGCCGTGGTATGCCCAATGCCACGGAAGCTTAAATGTCCATAGCAGCGTTACCACGGTGCCAAGATCTCTGGCCCCGGCAAACACCAGCCAGGTGTTCCACAGCATGAGGAAAAACATGGTGAAGAAAAAGAGTAAAAATCCGTATCGGAAATAGCCGGATTTCATCCATTTTGGGATATCTTTTTTCCGGGAAAGTCCGAGGCGGCCGCCGAGCAGGGCAAATAACTGCCCTCTGCCGCAGTATTTGTTACAGTAAGCTTTGTTGCCTTTTATAATCGCGATCAGAAGCGGTATAAAGAAGCAGAGCAGCCCAAGCCACGCAAAGAGGATGTTGAAAAATCCCAGAATCAGATATGTAAGAGAGACAATCCAGAGATAATCATACCATTTTTTCTTTTTTTTCATGCTTCTTCCACCTCCAACGAGAGAATACTGGCAGGGCATTCTCTGACACACATTCCGCATCCGACACACAACGCCCTGTCTACCACGGCATGGATGCCGTCAGGAACGGTGATTGCGTTCCGCGGACAGACTTTTACGCAGCATCCGCAGGCAACGCATTCCCGGGTGCTGACAACTGCTTTTTTCTTTACCATAGTAAGGCTCCTTTTTCTTTTCTTTTATTATACACGATGATACAGGAAAATAGAATCAGGCATGGTTTCCGGTTTCCAGGCACCACTTTGCAATTTTTTCAATCAATGCCGCGTCGATCTTGCCATAAGGAATGCGGATCGTTCCCTTATCGGTTTTGTAATTTTGAAGCTCTTTTGCAAAATGCATGACAGCTTCCGGTCCCGGATAAAGTCCGATGTGCCCCTTGGAGGCGGCAAAGTGAAGGATATTATGCTTTTTCCAGAAGGTTGGCATACTCCAGGAGATCCGTTCTTCCGCGTCTGGCAGTGCATTGTGGAGGATCCTGCGGATATGCTGCAGTTCTTCCTGTTTGTCCGGATCCTGCCGCAGAATATACTCGTCAATGGTTTTTGGCTTTTCGCCACAGTAATGACTCTGCTCTTTTTTCTGAAATTCCCTTCCGCACCTGGGGCATTTCCACATAGTCGTTTTTTCACTTTCCCTTTCTTGCAGAACCACTTCGACCACATCGCCAAAGCTCTTGCCGATCTGTCTGCGGATCTGTTTGGTAACGCCGATGATGTAGCAGGGCGTGCCCATTTTTACCACCTGTCCCCGGTAGGGAATGCCGTCGAAAGTGGCGTTGACAAGCAGGCGTCCTTTGCCAAAGAGCGCTTTGATATCATAGGGGACTTCTACATAAGCGGCATCCATGTTTCCGTTTTGCAGTATTGTCGCACGGAATGTCAAACAGTTGTTCATCTGATATCATATATTCCTTTCCATAAATCTGTTTCGGGCTGATGTTTCACTTATTATATGGCATTTATCGAATAATAACAATCACTAATGCTGTTAAAAATTGTAATTGACAATAGTATAACATAATGTTATATTTAATGCATAACATGGTGTTATACATAGAGGAGAAGAGAACGATGCTGCAAAAATTATCTGACGCAGAGTTTGAAATTATGAAGATCATTTGGGAGAACACGGAGGAGACGACGCTGTTTTCCTACCTTATGGAGGAACTTGCGGCGCGGGGGAAGCCCTGCCAGAAAAATACGCTGATTGTCCTGCTATCCAGACTGGTCAGTAAGGGATATCTGAGCGCGACGAAAATCGGGCGGCGCAATGAATATGTGCCTCTTATTTCGGAGCAGGCATACCAGACGGCACAGACCTGGCATTTTATAGATAAGGTCTATGAGGGGAACGTGAAGGGGCTGGTCACCAATCTGATTGCGGGAGACCTGCTCACGGAGGAAGAGTATGAGGAGCTGAAAAAGCTGTTGGAAGGAGGGCGGAGAGGATGACGCAGATTTTAATGACTGTTTTGTCCATGTCGCTGTCCGGTACGCTGCTTATTCTGGCGCTGCTTTTGACCGGCTGGCTTTTGAAGGGGAAACCCGGCAGACAGTGGCAGTATTATATCTGGCTGATTGCTGTGGTGCGGCTTCTTATTCCCTTTGGGCCCGAGGTAAGTCTGATGGAGGCTGCGCACCAGACGGCAGACCGCGTAATCACACAAAGAACACAGGCGGCGCGAGAGGCAGGCCTGAGCGGGCAGGGAATGGAGCAGAATTTCCGGCAGATGACGGGACAGGGTTATGCGGCGGACCCTGAAAAGGAAGACGGGCGGAGTCTGGGGAACAATCCCGGACAAAGCGTCTGGCGGGGTACAGATGCGGAAGGAACCTCTTTTCTTATGGATGGGGCGGTCTTTGCAGGGAAATATCTGTGGGCGGTCTGGCTGGCCGTGGCGGCTGCCATGATGATACGGAAAATAACCATTTACCAGAGTTATACGCGTTATGTGAAAGCGGGAGCGGAGCCGGTCGGCGACATCGCTCTTTTGGACCGGCTTACAGTGACGGCGCAGAGTCTGGGAATCGGCAGGCCGGTTGAGCTATGCGTGAATCCACAAGTCTCCTCGCCCATGCTTGTGGGCTATTTCCATCCCTGTATCATTCTGCCTGATGCGGACATTAGGGAAAAAGAGTTTCGGTGGATTGCAATGCATGAGCTGACGCATTACAGGCGGCGGGATATCTGGTATAAATGGCTGGTACAGTTTACGGTATGCCTGCACTGGTTTAATCCGTTCGTGTATCTGATGAGCCGGGAGATCGACAGAGTCTGCGAGTTTTCCTGCGACGAAGCGGTGGTGTCAGGGACAGGCTACGAACATGCGGCGGATTACGGGAAAACGCTGCTTAACGCCATGGCAGCAGGCGGGATATACAGAGAACCGCATGCCGCCGTTAATATGAGCGCCAACAAAGAAATGTTGAGAGAAAGGCTGGGTGCGATTATGAATTGCAGGAAAAAGACGAAAGCAATGGGGATCATAACAGCGGGGCTGACGGTGGGTATCGCTCTGGGAGCGGTTTTCATCGGCGTGTATCCGGTTAAGACTGCGGCTGCGGAGCCTGACCGCGGCGGGGAAGCGGTGCTGTCTGAAAAGGAGACCGGGAAAGAGGGCGCCGGAGTGCGGGAAGAGCCGGCTGGCGTAAGCGGGACGACGGCATGGGCGAAAGTGGAACAGTATTACAAATCGCGCAGTCTGCCTATGGTTCATATCGTATTTTATGAATTGGAGGAAAAGGAGCAGGAGCTGTGGCTTGACAGATTCTATGCGGATGACGAGATTGCCTTCTTTTCTGTGGGTGCAGAGAGTCTGGATGCGGACAATCCTTTGATACAGGCCTTTGCGGAGAAGTTTTATCAAGCGGATGAAATTGCCTTTTTCTCCGTACTCACGGATATAATGGAGAAGGAAGCGCTGGAGGGATGGCTGGAGCGGTCGCTTGCAGATGAGAAGAGCAGCTTTTGTTCGGTTCTCTATGATGAGCTGGGCATGGACGGGGAGAAGAAGGAGCTGGAAAAGGCGATGGAGGAGGAACGGCGAGAGGAATATCGGGCAGTCGGTGTTACCCTGAGCGGGAAAAACTGTTATTATCAGGGACAGCTTGTGAACATTTTTCTGGATATCCATAAACCGGACGAAGCCTTTTATACGCTGAACATGAATCCGGCGGGAACGGTCAATGTGAAGATTATACGCGCGCAGGACGGGAAGATCACGGGTGCGGCATATATGACAGAGGCGGAAGTGGAGGAACTGTTTGGGGAGTTATATGGAGAGGAAGAGGGCAGCGGGAATGAGGCAGACGGGGAGAATGTCGTGACATTTCCGCAGGAAATGACCGTGTGTATGCCTGCGTGCTATATCAGGGAAGGCGCCGGGGCTGAGTTTCAGGCGGTCGGCCTGCTGGGCAAGGGAGAAGTTGTCACCGTTCTTGGACAGAAAGAGGGAACCGGCGGCCAGATGTGGTATCTTCTGGATCAGGAGTCGCTTCCGGAGCAGATGGATGTATCTGTGAAAGCGTGTTATATCAGAGGGGATTTGCTGGAAATGAATTGATCTTCCACCTCAACCTGCAAAATATCTGCAAACCGGATCTTTGTGTTCACGATCTGTAATAACCGGCTGGTCTCGTCGATACGGGCGACCAGACCGGTTATCTGAATGTATTCTCCGTTTTGGAAATAGACGACAGTGGCCATTTTTCCTTTGGCGAGCTGATGCATCCGCATGTCCAGCTCCTCCTCCATTTCCGGGGAAAGCTCGATTTTCGGGACGAGAATTTTCTCCTTTTTTGCAAGGGCGTCCGGCAGTCCGCGCAGTGCTGCAAAGGGCATAAACTGCTTGGCTCTGTCTTCTGTGGACATTTTCATTTTCGGTATTTTTGTCATTTTTCCTCCCATTTCCGGCGGTATAAGAAGCGGCTTAGAAGACTCACTCGGCCCTGTGGCCTCCGATCTGGTGATTGCGCTCCTTTGTGGTTGCGCCCTCCTGTAAATTCATGCCTTTCAAAATAGCGTCTTTGCCGAATTTATTTTTGATGCTGATGACGGCTTTCTGCACTTTGCGGTTTTTTTCAAGCTCCTCAGCGTCCATGAAGAAATTGTACTGGTGGTATTCCTCCGGCAGCACATGGTTGCAGGTCAGGTTAACGCGGTGGATAGACCACTCGGGATTCACGATTTTTTCATAGAGAGCTGTCACCGCAGGAATCAGAATGCGGTCTGAATTGGTGTCGGTCTGTAAGTCGGCCGTGCCGTGGGCGGACGGCGCATTCATGCGGTTGGAGTAGCCGACGTGGAGTGTGACGGAGCGGGTGACCAGATTCTTTTCCACCAGATCCAGACACAAAAGGTCCATCATTTCCTTGACGATTAAAAGTCCCTTGTCAAAGGGGTAGTCGCTGCCGAGCACCTGACCGCTGGTGAGACAGTTGGTGCGGGGACGGTAATTTTTAATATCGGCGATGGTGACAGGTTCCCTGCCCCATGCGTGGTCGATCAGAAGTTCCGCGTCGACACCGAACAGTTTATAGAGCAGTTCTTCGTCTGCGCCTGCCACATCGCCCATTGTGCGGATGCCGAAGGTATCAAGCCGTCTGGCCGTGCCCGCGCCGACGCGCCAGAAATCCGTGAGGGGCTTGTGGGTCCAGAGGGTTTCCCGATAGCTTTCCTCCGTGAGCTCGCCGATAAAGTCGTCGGCGTGTTTGGCGGTGATATCCAGCGCGATTTTGGCCAGATACAGGTTGGAACCGACGCCGCAGGAAGCGCGGATGCCGGTCTGTTCATAGATATCCTGCATGATCTGAAAACCGAGCTGTCTGGCGGAGAGCCGGTAGAGCGCAAGATAATCCGTCACATCCATGAATGCCTCGTCGATGGAGTAGACGTGGATGTCCGTTTTGGATATATATTTCAGATAAATTTCATAGATGTCTGCGGAGACGTCCACATACTTTTGCATACGGGGCGGCGCCACGATATATTCCACTGATTTCGGGATTTCGAATATGCGGCAGCGGTTTTTAATGCCGAGCGCTTTCATGGCGGGGGTGATGGCAAGGCAGATGGTCTTTTCTGTCCGGCCCGGGTCAGCTACGACCAGATTCGTGGTCATGGGGTCTAAGTTTCTTTCCACACATTCCACTGAGGCGTAGAAAGATTTCAGATCGATACAGAGATAGGTACGGCTCATTTCCTGTTTCCTTTGCAATTGGTCATCATGTCTGTGTTTCGTCGTTTTCTCAACTATAGTCATAGCATAACATAAGAACGTATGTTTGGCAAGTGCAAGTGGCGCGACGAGGTGCCGGAAGGCTGACAGTTATTGTTATACCCTCTGTGCGATTTATTTCAGACAAGCCAAAGAAAAATGAGGACAAATTTGTAAATTAATGTTAGAATACCCTTATATGTATGAAGGGGTAAATAAAAATGAGCGTTATCAGCAGCAAAGACGTCAACGAAATCATCCGGAAAACTCTCGGCATCATCAACAATAAGATTATGCATCACGGGGAGATCACGGGATATATCTTATATAAGATGATGGAGTACGAAAATACCTACACCGATCAGAATTATACGGAGCAGGAACTGGTGGATTACACCATGCTCGGTATTTTGCACGACATTGGTCTGTATAAGGAAGACAATGTCAAGAATGTGTCGGATTTTGAGACGAAAAATCTATGGCCGCATTCCATTTATGGCTTTCTCTTTTTGAAATATCTTTCACCTATTGGAGACCGGGCGGAGATCGTCCTTTATCATCATCTGGATTATAACCGGTACAGTATGATACAGAGCCGTTATCTGCATGTGACCGAGCTTTTGAATCTGGCGGATAAGATGGATACGGTTCTGCATCTGAAAGAGGAGAAACTGGAGCCGGATTATTTTTCCAAGTACCGCAATATCAAATTTTCCGGCATGGCGATGGACCTTTTCCAGAAGGCGGAAAAGTGCTACGGGATCACGGAAAATCTGGTGAACGGCAAGTATCGTGAGGAGCTGGATGTGCTTCTGGCGAAACGGGCTTTTTCCGAGCAGTATAAAAAGGGCTTTTTGGAAATGCTTGTCTACACCATTGATTTTAGAAGCGAACATACGGTGATACATACGCTGGCAACGGTGAATTTTGCGGAGAAGCTTGGCAGGCTGGCGAGAGTTTCCGGCAAGGATCTGCGCGATCTGCATTACGGCGCGCTTCTGCACGATCTCGGCAAGATTGCCATTCCCCTGCATATTCTGGAATCCACGGGGCGGCTGAGTGACGATGAGATGAAAGTGATGAAGGCCCATGTACGGATCACGGAAATGATTCTGGAGGGCGTTGTGGATGAGGCGGTGCTGCAGATTGCGGTCAGACATCACGAAAAACTGGACGGGACAGGCTATCACAAAGGACTTTCCGCGGCGGATCTGACCCTGCCCCAGCAGATCATTGCGGTGGCGGATATCCTGAGCGCGCTGTACGGCAAGCGCAGTTACAAGGAGGCTTTCAGCAAGGAAAAAATTCTTGATATCATGAACTCCGATGCGGACAAAGGCAAGATTAACCGCAATGTGGTGGCAACACTTGAAAAGAATTACGACAGCATTATCACGGAATTTGAGAAAGAAAAGGAAAATACCATCGGGTTGTACTTGAAAATCAAAGAGCAGTATGCGATAATGATTGAACGTTTTAAAAGGTTTGGCTAAACGGTAGAAAAGAAGAGGAGGCACTGATTTATATGGAACAGGCAAAAGTATATTTTACATCCTTTAAGGCGACGGAGCACGAAAATTTATTGCAGAAGCTCCACCGCCTGATGAAGACGGCGGGTTTTGAGAACATTGATTTTCAGGATAAGTACACCGCCATTAAGATCCATTTCGGAGAGTACGGAAATCTGGCGTTTCTGCGTCCGAACTATGCGAGAGTGGTGGCGGACTATGTGAAGGAACTGGGCGGCAAGCCTTATCTGACAGACTGCAATACCCTCTATGTGGGCAGCAGGAAAAATGCGCTGGATCATCTGGAAACAGCCTATGTGAACGGCTTTTCCCCTTATCAGACAGGATGCCATGTGATTATCGGCGACGGTCTGAAAGGGACGGACGAGACGCTTGTGCCCATCGACGGGGAGTATGTGAAGGAGGCAAAGATCGGCCACGCGGTTATGGATGCGGATGTGTTCATTTCCCTGACCCATTTCAAAGGGCATGAGATGGCCGGTTTCGGCGGCGCACTGAAAAACATCGGTATGGGCTGCGGCTCCAGAGCGGGTAAGATGGAGCAGCACTGTGACGGGAAGCCGGAAGTGGATCCGTCCCTCTGTGTGGGATGCGGCGCATGCGACAGAATCTGTGCACACGGCGCGCCTGTGATTGAAAATGGCAAGGCGCATATCGACCATGACAAATGCGTGGGATGCGGGCGGTGCCTTGCGGTTTGCCCGAAGGATGCGATTTCCGCAAGTTTTGAGGATTCCATCGCCATGTTAAATTACAAGATGGCGGAGTATGCGTGGGCAGTCTGCAAAGACAAACCGTGCTTCCATGTTTCCCTGATCTGCGACGTGTCGCCCAACTGCGACTGTCATGCGGAAAACGATATTCCGATCATTCCTAATGTGGGAATGCTGGCATCTTTTGACCCGGTAGCGTTAGACCAGGCATGTGCCGATCTGTGCAATAAGATGGCTCCGGTGGAGGAGAGTGTGCTCGGTGAAAATCTGCACAAGCACGGCAATGAGGAAGGACATGACCACTTCTTCATGACCCATCCGGACACGGAATGGAAGTCCTGTATCGCCCATGCGGTGAAGATCGGTCTGGGGACGGACCAGTATGAACTGGTGACGATCTAAAATAGGGCAGCAGGGAAAAGAGAATAGAAGACGGGAAAAGATAAAAACGACCTCCGGCAGTCAGCTTATTGCGTGAATGTCCGGAGGCCGTTTCGTTTTTTCTATTATGCGGGTACTACCGCGCTTCGCCCGCGTGGGGAATATTGGTATGCTCCGAGATTTCCCGGCTGATGGTACACAGGTCATCCACGGATAATCCGTGAATGTCTGTATTGCCGGTTATGCGGGCAAAGGTTTTTAATTCTTCGGCGGAACACCGCAGGTAATTTTCCACCCGCTTGGCGGCGGCGTCAATGTGCAGTCTTTCCCGCAGTTTTTCATCCTGCGTCGCCACACCAACCGGACACATGCCGCTGCCGCAGATACGGTACTGCTGGCAGGCAGCAGCCACCATAGCCGCAGAGGCCACGGCAACGGCGTCCGCGCCCATGGCGATTGCTTTGGCAAAATCAGAGGACACGCGCAGTCCTCCGGTGATGACCAGATCAATGTCCGAACCGACGGCGTCCAGATATTTTCTGGCACGGTAAAGGGCATAGAGGGTCGGTACGCTTGTGGAGTCACGGATGATGGCGGGAGACGCACCTGTCGCGCCGCCTCTGCCGTCTATGGTGATAAAATCGGGTCCGGCGTAAACGCAAAATTCCAGATCTTTCTCAATCCGGCCGGCGGCGATTTTGATACCGACCGGACGTCCTTCGCTTCTTGTGCGCAGTTCTTCCACCAGCTTCTTTAAGTCGTCCGCGCTGTCTATTTCCGAGAATCTGGAAGGGCTGATGACGTCCTCACCGAGCGGTTTGTTTCGTATTTTTGCGATTTCAGGGGTTACTTTGCCGCCCGGCAGATGGCCGCCCATACCCGGTTTCGTTCCCTGTCCGATCTTGATTTCAATGGCGTCGGACGTTTTGAGGTTTTCGTCGGTAACGCTGTACCGGTTCGGGACATACTCAAATATGTATTTGCAGGCAGCCGCTTTTTCTTCCGGGAGAATGCCGCCTTCCCCGCTGCACATCGCCGTTTCCACGGCAGCGCTTCCCTTTGCCATCGCGATTTTGGTCTCCCGGGAGAGGGCGCCGAAGGACATGTGGGAGATATAGACCGGCATCGCGAGCGTCATCGGTTTTTTCGCGCGCTTTCCGATCACGGTCTGTAAGGACACCTCGTCATGCTCATTTAAGGGCATCGGATTTAACTGCGCGCCCAGAATCAGCACGTCGTCCCAGCACGGCATTTTCATCTGTGTGCCCATGGCCTCTATCGCAGATTTCCCGGAGACGGCCATCTCATGAATCTCTTTCATATAGCGGTAATCGCTGTCCGTTTTTCTCGTCTCCTGCGGATAGCTCAGGTCCGGATTTCCGGCATTTTGGCAAGCTGCGCCATTTTCCGGCGCCGCACAGGCGGCAGCGGGTTTTTCGGATTCCAGCGCGTTGAATTTCTCCGGTGGCTGTTTACAGATGGGACATTCTGTCAGCTCCGAAAAGGGTTTTCTTTCTTTTTCCTCATCGTATTCATACCCGCAGATGCTGCATTTGTAGATCATTGTAATTTCCTCCTTTGTAGTTTCTATTTTGACAAAGACATCAATCAAAAATTAGAATTATTCTAATTATAATATAGATTTTGACGTTTGTCGAGGAAAAGACTGGTATAGGGACAATTTTGGCGGATTAGAGGAATTGTGACAGAGAATGCCGGCTGCGAATAGAAATATTGGAATGAAGATGAAAAGAATGCCGGCGTTATCGTGCCGGCATTCTGAAATCCGCGAGGGCGCGGTTCAGATAATCGTTGAAAGGTTTCATCGCCTCAAAAATTTCTACCATTTTTGGCAGGAATGTTCCGATATCCAGCAGTTCCTGGTCTTTGACCGGATATTCCAGATACCAGCTCTTATATTTCAGGTATTCGGCCTGCGGGTGTTCTTTGTCATACCCGGACGGCACATTTTTGAGAGCCGTTCCCTGTACCGTAAAATATCTGGTAAAGGTGTCCGCATGAATGATTTCTTCCCACGCATCGGGATGCTTCGCGATATAGTCCCTCACCATGGTAGTGGCGTCCTTGAACATATCGGCAAAAAGTCCGCCGCCCAGAAAAGATTCATCGCCTGGCTTTATCATCAGATAATAGCCCACAGGGACAGGGAGTTTTCCCATGGCGCCGATATGGGCGCGGAAGGCGGGATTGTACGGTGATTTGTCGTGGCTGAAACGGGTATCCCGCACCAGTTTAAAGGTAAGCTCCTTTGGCACATTCCGGAGGATACTGCTGTCTGTTTTTCCGATTGCCAGAATCAGTTCCTGTACCAGCTCTTCAAACTGCGCGTTTGCGTCCTTATACTCTGTCTTATGCTGATGATACCATTCCCGGTTGTTGTTTTCCTTTAAGTCGGATAAGTATTTGAAGATCAGTTCTGTATTCATCATTTCCTCCCATTCCTGTCTGACACAGATAAAACGCGAAAGATGCTTTCTCACATTACAGGGTGAACTTTCATGCTTCTACTGTGCCAGAACTTTTTCGCGTGTGTCATTTTCATGTTATGCGTTTTTTACGACAGATAGAGAAGTTGAGTTCAGAAAATCCCTGATAAACTGTCTGGTCTGCTCCGGGGTTGCATAGAGTCTGGCAAAGGAGAAATTCTGGGCGAGATCGTCGATCTCTTCCATGGCCTCCTTCACGTCAAGCATGGTCTGTCTCCCGATCTCCTCTGCGGCGGCGAAATCCTGATGGGACGGATGGATCCTGTGGTTTTGGATCGCATAGTTGATCCGGCCCAGGCACCGGCATGTCCCGTTTCCATATTCGCCGCAGTATTCGCTTAAGAAATCAGCCATCTTTTTGCGCACCCGTGAGAGCCGCTGCCGGTATGCTTCCGGCGTCATCCCTAAAATTTCACCGGCTATGCGGCTGTCCGCATGGAACATTGTTCCGAGCACAAAGATGCAGCGGCTGTCCGTATCGAGACATTGCAGCATCACATTGGTGCAGGACAGTTTCAGCTCCTCCGCCAGAAGCGCCTTTTCCACGTTCTGCGTTAAGTCAGGCACATCATGGATGTTGCCGTTTTTGATATCTTCCCCGTAAAATTCAAAACTTAACGGACGCTGGGCAAACATATGCTTTTTGTAGTTTTTCAGATGGTTCACCGCAATGCGGAACACCCACGTCGAAAAGGCGCTCTCCTTGTTGAAGGAGGACAAGTGGGTGATGACCTTTAACAGGATATCCTGCGTCGCGTCCTCCGCGTCGGCAAAGGTGCCGAGCATACGCAGGGACAGGTTAAAGACCAGATCCTGCACATTCAGGATAACGGTTTCCAGCGCTTCCCTGTCTCCGGCGGTCGCCTTGTCGACCAGGGCAAATAATTCTTCTGTATTTTTGTCCATAAATTTTACCTCCTATATCATTAGACAACGCTGCGGAACTTTTGTGACATCTTTTTTTTATTATTTCAACAATCCCTTTTTCCTTGCATACCCGTAGATCAGACATCCGGATGCAAGGATCAGAAGAATAGAAACGGCCAGCATGTCCCACACGTCGAAGAAAGGATCAGAGATCATTCCTGCCAGCACGGCGTTGATGGCAAACACAAGCGGAATTGCGGATAAGAAAATGATTCCCGCGATTGTAAGTTTTCCGGCTTTTCCGACGCGCCGGCAAAGTATAGCGATGATCCACAAAAATAAGATGGAGACGAAAGCGACTGCCGTCCCGATGGAAAAGACGCCGGTCACTCCGGTCAGGTGGCTTAACACAAACAGGTAGGGAACGGTAAACGCGCTCAGTGACACCAGACTTGCGAGGATGCCCTTTTTTCCTAAAATAATGGAAGGGAAAGAAACCACCCATGCGTAGATGATGGAGCTGATCGGAATCAATGACCAGGTCAGGGCGCCGGATATGGCGATGTTGCAGATCAGGCATACCATCATGCCGGTCAAAAGTGCCATGGAAAAAAGGATGGCGATGATTCCATTTTTGGTCATATTATTTTCGTCTTTTCTTTTCAGTGCGATCAGGTTTGCGTCCGCTGCTTTTTCATAGTTTTCCATTGTGATAACCTCCCCGCTTAACAATTCGTTGACAGTGATGCCTAATATTTCGCAAAGTTCTAACATGATAGAAGAGTCAGGCATACTTTTTCCGGTCTCCCATTTGGAGACGGCCCGGTCTGTAATACCCAGCTTTTCGGCAAGCTGCGCCTGCGTTAGTTCTTTGTCCTTGCGGCATTGGGCGATAAAACGCCCGATTTTTGTCTGGTCCATTTGCATTCTCCTCTGTTTTGAAGTGTGATCTGTCTGTTACATCATATACCAGAGAGGTGTTTTTGTACACAAACCGTTGGTTGAGTCCTGCAGGTTTTTCCATCTGTGACAAAAAAAGGGTGATTGATGACAAAGCGACTTTAGAAACAGGTTCTGCATACCGAAATAAATAACAGCACAGGGAAATGGATACGCGGTCATATAAGACAGAAAGGCGGTTGGCGTTTATGAATATTTCATGGGATGTGACAAGCGGTATTTTGCGCAGGATGAATGCCGGCGGAATGTTAAAGAGTACGCAGGATAGAATGGAGCGTCAGGAAGAGACACAGAAGCAGGTGGAATTTTTTGAGAAGCAGAAAGAAAATCTGAAAAACGTCTCCTGCGAGAGCGTGGAAGAGATTGCCGAAAAGCTGAAAATGTTCCAGTCATATGAGGATCAGATTACGTCGATTAAGGCGGCTTACAATCAGGAGCAGATGTTCCATATTCTGGATGAGTCTACGGAACGCGGAGAGCAGATCGCGGAGGCGGTAGACAAGATGGAGCCAAAGACTCCGGAGGAACGTCTGGAAGAGCTTGTCGAGGAAGCGCTGGGCACAGAGGATACCGGCGAACTCGGGGAGATCATGGAAGAAATCGAGGAAGTGGTCGAGGAACTGACAGAGGAGACCATCGGGGAAATGGTGGATGGAGCCGTGCAGGAATCCACGGAGGAGCTTGCGGAAGAGGCGGCCGCTGCGGAGGCGGTTCCGGAGACGCTGGCGGAGGAGCTGAGGACACCGGAAGGGTATGTGCCGTTTGACGTGAGATTATGATTGTTTCATTGATTCAGGTACATACTGCCTGCATCACCGGAAAACGGGAAGGCAGGTTTGTTTTTATTACGTTTACTTCACAGATGAGAAGGGACGGTACATGGCGTACCGTCCCTGTCTGCATTTCGCGAAGCGGTGGCGCGGCCTTTATGGACGGAAGTCCGGGAAGGCTGTTCTTCTTGAAATCAGTGGAGAAGACAGCGGGACGGGGCGGGAAGTGTGACCACCTCTGTAGCCACCGTCTCCCGAAACCGCACATCGTGCTCCACAAAGAAAAGTGTCGGCTCATACTTAAGAAGCAGCTTCTCTATCTGCATCCGGGAGAAAACGTCGATATAGTTTAACGGTTCGTCCCAGATATAAAGGTGTGCCGGTGTCAGAAGACTTGCTGCCAGCAGCGTCTTTTTTTTCTGTCCCTCCGAGTAGTCCTCCATGTTTTTCATAAACTGCACGCGCTCAAAGTCGAGCTGTCTTAAAATGGAGCAGAACAGGCTCTGATCCAGATTTCTCTTTTTACAGAAGTCGGCAATGCTGCCCGCCAGACCGGAAGTGTCCTGACTGACATAGGAGATTACAAGTCCGGAAGCGGTTTCACAGAGTCCGTCTTCTGAGAACTTCATAGGAAAATTTTTAAATCCGGCTCTTTGCAGAATCACTTTTATCAGAGTCGATTTCCCGCACCCGTTTTCCCCGTGCAGGGCGATCCTGTCACCGTGCCGGATCTCAAAGGTTACCCCTGTAAAGACAGGCGTCTGCGAATCTTCGTATTGCAGGCTGTAGTACCGTAGCTGTACAAGCCTTTCCTTGTGGTGGGAGAGCGGTGCAAGTCTTAAATCCACCGTTTTTTCCAGATCCTGCAAAAGTCCTTCCTTCTCCTCAATCTCCCTGTCTATCCGCTGTTTCATCTGGGTCACCCGGCTCTGCATTTTCTTGGTTTTGGCGCCGATATAAGCTCTTGTGCCCATGCTGCGGTCATGTTCTTTGACAGGGTCATAGCCGATCTTGGTGGCTTCGTTTTTGTCGGCCCACGCGGCGGCGCGTCTGGCTGCCTGCTTTAGTTTTCCGATCTCCTTCATGTGTTTCTCATTTTCTGCGATCACAAACTGGTCTTTTTTCTGCTTATTTTCCCACCAGATGCTGAAATTACCGCTTTGCACTTCAATTGTCTGTCTGTTTAATACAAGGACGTGATCGGTGCAGGCGTCTAACAGATCCCTGTCATGGGACACGAGAATAAAGCCCTTCTTGCCGGTCAGATAATTTTTAACGGTTTCTCTGGCGTTCTGATCCAGATGGTTTGTCGGCTCGTCGATCAGCAGGAAGTCATTTTCACCGGAGAATAGGACGGCCAGCAGAATCTTTGTCTGTTCTCCGAAGCTTAAGGTTTGAAAAGGGCGGTAAAGGATATCCGCGTCTTCGTTTAGCTGCGCCAATTCACAGATCACCCGCCACTCCTCGAATCCCGCTTTCAGCTCTTCAAGGAAGGCGGATGCCGGGAGCGTTCGCTGCGCCCTGGTGACAGCGTAGGGGAAGTAATCAAAAGCGACAGACGCGTTTATGCTTCCACGGTAAGCATAATTTCCCGTCAGCAGGCGCAGAAAAGTCGTTTTTCCTTTTCCGTTTCTGCCGATAAAACCCAGTTTCCAGTCGGTGTCGATGGAAAAGGAGGCGTTTTCAAAGATATTGTCAAAGCTCCCCTCATAGGAAAATGTCAGATTGTTTACAAGTATTTGCGACATACACATCTCTCCTTTCACAGATCGCCGTCAGACGCGGAGGTGTGTCCCAGCTGCCGGATTTGCCGTGCAACGAAAAAAGAACCCTCCGCCGCCGGAAAGTTCTCTTACACGCGTAACTGCTTCTATGGGAAGTGTGGCACATGGAAACGCATCAAAACAGCGCACACAAAAAGAGAGGCGGTGAGAACATAATCCACTTCTGGCGGCACGAAAACAGTATGGAACCGAATCTCCATACGTTGAAAACATTCATGCAATCAAAAGCAGATTATTTCTTCATCCTTTCACCTCTCTCTTCAAAAGATAGACCTATTCTAGCACGGTGTTCTTCTTTTGTCAAACATGGAATCCGGGATGTCGGAACCAGTGCCTGAAGGCCTGTTTTGTGGCTTTTTGGCTTGCGTTTCCACAGGCGGGATAGTATAGTAAAGAGAAGAGAAAAGATGCAGGAGGTATGAAATCGTATGATTTTAAATTTTGACGAGATAGAAGAGCAGGTGCTCCCCAATTTTAAAGGCGGGGAGAAGCAGTTTAAGACGCGCATGTACGCGGACGAGGCATGTAAAATCATGCGGGCGTCCCTGGAACCCGGGGCAAGTATCGGTCTGCATACCCACGAGACGGACAGTGAAATTGTTTTTATGTTACAGGGGACGGGTGTGGTTATAAGCGATGGTGAAAGAGAAGTTCTGCCTGCCGGGAGCTGCCATTACTGCCCGAATGGGCACAGTCACAGTCTGCGCAATGAGAGTGACGAGGTGATTGCGTTTTATGCGGTGGTGTCGGGAACGGGGCAGAAATAAGTATAAGGGTAAAAATTATGCGCGGTGAAAGGCGCGGAAATGAGGTGGGTATGAATACGATAGAAAAACTGCAGGCGCTTCGGGGGGAGATGCGGAAAAGAAATCTTTCGGCGTACATTGTTCCCACGGAGGATTTTCACTGCTCCGAGTATGTGGGTGATTACTTTAAGGCGCGGGAATATCTGTCCGGATTTACGGGGTCTGCGGGTACGCTTCTGGTGATGCAGGACAGGGCTTTGCTGTGGACGGACGGCAGATATTTTCTGCAGGCGGAAGAACAGCTTGCGGGCAGCGGCATTGAGCTGATGAAGAGCGGACAGCCGGAGGTTTTGACGCTTCCGGAGTTTCTGGGAGAGCATCTGGGAAGGGGAGCGGTAGTCGGGTTCGACGGACGGACCGTGACGGGCGCTTTTGTGGAGGAACTCAAGGAGAAGACGGCGGCGAAGCAGGTTACTTTTTACGGGAAAAGGGATCTGGTTGACAAGATCTGGGAGGACCGGCCGCCCATGTCGGCGGAACCTGTGTGGGAGCTGGGAATATCCTATGCAGGTCTTTCCAGAGAGGAAAAACTTGAGAAGGTGCGGCAGGAAATGGAGAAGGAGCGGGCGGACGCCCTTCTGGTGACGGCGCTGGATGAAACCGCGTGGCTTTTAAACCTGCGTGGCGGCGATGTGCGCCATACACCCGTTTTTCTCGCCTATATGCTGATTACGAAGAAACGTGCCCTGCTGTGCGCACAGAAGAGCGCTTTTTCCGAAACGATATGCGGCGAATTGGCGAAGGCAGGGGTAACCCTCCTGCCCTACGAGAGCATAGAGGATATGACGGCGTCCCTGCCTGCAGGACAGAGAATCCTTGTGGATAAAAAGAGGGTCAGCTACCGGCTGTTAAGGCTGATTTCCAAAGGCGTGGAAAAGATCGACAAACCCAGCCCCATCGGTCTGTTAAAGGCAGTGAAGACAGAGCGGGAGATCACCCGTATGCGCTCGGTTCATGTGAAGGACGGGGTGGCGGTAACGCGGTTTATTTACTGGCTGAAATCCCATGTGGGCGGGGAGGAGATCACGGAGATCAGTGCGGCTTCCAGGCTGGAAGAATTTCGGGCGCAGACGGAGGGATATCTGGGGCCCAGCTTTGATCCGATTATGGCCTACGGACCGCACGGAGCCATCGTGCACTACGAGGCGACTCCGGAGACGGATGCGGCGATGCAGCCGAAGAGCTTCTGCCTTGCCGATACGGGCGGGCAATACAGTGAAGGCACCACGGACATTACCCGCACGATTGCGCTGGGAGAATTGACGGCGCGGGAGAAAAGAGCTTACACGCTGGTACTGAAAGGACACTTGCGTCTGGGTGCGGCGAAGTTTTTGGAGGGCGCCTGCGGACAAAATCTGGATGTGCTGGCGAGACAGCCGCTCTGGGAGGAGGGGCTGGACTATAACCACGGTACGGGCCATGGCGTGGGATATCTTTTGAGTGTGCATGAAGGCCCCCAGAGCTTCCGCTGGCGTATGGACGGCGGGACGGCCTGCGTACCTCTGGAGGAGGGAATGGTGCTCTCCAATGAACCGGGGCTGTATCTGGCAGGGCAGTTTGGCATACGGCATGAGAATCTGGTGCTTGTCAGAAAGGGAGAGAAGACCAATTACGGGCAGTTTATGTATCTGGAGCCGCTCACCATGGTTCCCTTTGACAGGGATGCCATTGATGTAAGTCTGATGACACCGCGGGAAATCAGACTGCTAAATGATTACCATACAAAGGTGTACGAGACGCTTGCGCCTTATTTTACGGGAGAGGAGCTTACGTGGCTGGGGGAGGCTACTGCGGCGGTATAGGAACGGAAGATGGAGTGGAGTCTGGTATTTTTTATAAAAAGCGCGCTTCTCGGCGTCGGACTCGCCATGGATGCCTTTTCGGTTTCTATGGCTAACGGATTGAACGAGCCGGACATGAGACGGAAAAAAATGTGCGGCGTGGCAGGCATATTTGCCGTTTTCCAGGCAGTCATGCCATTGATCGGATGGATATGCGTCCATACGCTGATCCGGTATTTTACGGTATTCAGCAAATGCATACCGTGGATTGCGCTCGTTCTGCTATTATATATCGGCGGCAAGATGCTGCGGGACGGCATCAAAAACAGCGGGGAAGAGGAGGCAAAGATCCGATTGGGTCTGGCTGCGCTCCTGGTACAGGGTGTCGCCACTTCGATAGACGCTTTGTCGGTCGGTTTTACGATTGCGGAATATGGGTTTATGATGGCGTTCGTGTGCGCATGTATTATTTCAGCGGTCACATTTGTGATCAGTCTGACAGGGCTTATCATCGGCAAAAAGTTCGGGACGGCGCTTTCCGGCAGGGCGGCGGTGTTAGGCGGTGTTATCTTAATAGCGATTGGTATCGAAATTTTTATTTCAGGTGTATTTTAGTGGCGAAAAGCACAGTCCGCAGGCAGCTGGAAGGGAAATCTGACAGGCGGATGTATGCAGGCGGGAAGAGGGATTGTTTCAGGACGGAGGAAAATCATGCCGGAGGAAAAGGCGGTTCGGGAAGAGATCTGCGAGATCGGGAGAAGGATGTACGGGCGGCGCATGGTGGCGGCCAACGACGGCAATATTTCAGTGCGGCTTTCGGAGAATGCGATAATCTGTACGCCCACAGGTGTTTCCAAGGGCTTTATGAAGCCGGAGCAGCTTTGCAAACTGGATATGGAGGGAAACGTGCTGGAAATGGCGGAAGGGTTCGGGCCGTCCTCCGAGGTGAAAATGCATCTGCGGGTATATAGAAAGCGGCCGGATATTATGGCGGTGGTACATGCGCATCCCATTTTCGCCACCAGCTTTGCGGTGATGGGAAGAGCGCTTGACAGTCCCATTATGCCGGAGGTGATCGTCAACTTCGGGAAAGTGCCCCTTGCGCCTTACGGCACGCCCTCCACGGCGGAAATTCCGGATGCCATCGAGCCTTATCTGGCGGACTATCAGGCGATCCTTCTGGAAAGCCACGGTGCGCTCACATGGGCGGCGGATTTGCAGACGGCTTATATGAAGATGGAATCTGTGGAATTTTATGCGGAGCTTCTGTACCGGACAGCGCAGCTTGGCGGGCCGAGGGCGCTCAGTGAAGATAGGCTGGAGCGGCTGTATCAGGTGATAGACGGGCCGAAGTAAAATTTCCTGATATACAAAATGAGCATAATAGAATGATATCAAAAAGAACAGGGAGAGTCGGTTTGACTCCCCCTGTTTTTTGATATAATAGGAAATTGCGATAGTGTAAAACATTCAAGGAGAATGCGAAGCATTCTCTGAATCGAGCGTGCCGACGCTCGATTTTTTACTCGGATTCCTTGTGCTTTCTTTGCAGGATCACAAGAGATATGATGCCCGCAAGCAGCATCAGCGCGATGGCTGCGCCCCACATAGGAATGCTCTGCTGTGCGCTGGTCTGCATCGTGGCATTTCCAGCCGCTGCCGCCTGGAGACTGATCGCGTTTTCTTCGATCCTGTCTGCCTCCCCTTCGGGATAGAGCAGGCCATATCGCGACGCATTTGCCTGTAGATCCATGATATCGTCTGTGCTTTCTGTTTCGATTGATTCGTCCGTTATATCCGGTGCATCCGGTATGACTGTTCCATCAGAACCGTTCGATTCGTCCGGGGTCTCCGGTGTAGTGGTGTCGCCGGGGGCACCCGATCCGTCCGATGTATTCGGTGTGTTCGATCCGTCAGAATCGCCTGATCCGCCCGGATTAACCGGTGTATTTGTTCCGCCAGAGCCGTCCGGATTCTCCGGTGTGTTCTGTCCGCCGGAACTGTCAGATCCACTCGGATTCTCTGGTGCGTCCTGCCCGCCGGAACTGTCAGAGCCGTCCGGATTCTCCGGTGTGTTCTGTCCGTCGGAACTGTCCGGAATGTCTGGATTCTCCGGTGTGTCTGTACCCTCAGACTCATCCGGCGCTTCCGCTTCTCCTGTGTCGTCCTGTCCGTCATCTGGGGCAGGTGGGAGAGTCGGTTCCTCATCGCTTGGGATCGTTTCATCTGGTGTCAGCGTTTCGTCTTCGATGTCGCTGTCGGGTTTGGTGGTGTCTTCTTTGGTAGTGCTTCCGGTTGTTGGGCCGGATGTGCCATTCAGGGGCTCTGTATGTGTACATCCTGTTCTGATACATTTATATCGGGGGCCATCAGGGCCGTTAGGATCGAGCTTAAGGCGATGGCCTTTTGGCGAAATCGTTACTTTTCCATCCTCTGTACATGGATAAGAGTTTTTATTAAAGAACACTTTTGCTGTATAAATACGTTCACCTGCTGTATCGCAGGTTGAATCCTTCATACTTTTCAGCGTCACGCTTGCTGCTACTGGAGTTGATTCTAAACATACAGAGCAGGAAAAAGCTGCAGAAATAACCGGCGGGGTGGTATCCGTTTTCCATTCATTCCATTTTGGATCTTGATCCTGAGGATAAGTATGTCCTTTGGGTCTTGCACCTTCCACATCTTTTTTAGAAAGTACTTTCTGGGTGTCCGGATCAAAATATGTTTTACATGCCGGACATATTAGGCAGTCCCTTTTATATTCCGGAGCTGTGCATGTCGCAGCAGGAGTCGTTGTTATTGGCTCAAGCTGACTATGCCCCTTCGCTCTTTCCCGCACAACCTGCTTATCCTTAAAGGTAATCCCGTCTTTCTCCACAGAAGCCTTATAAACGGTCTCCCCGTCCTCCGTGCAGGTAGGCTCCGTCACCTCTTTTTTGATGGAAGCTTTCAGCACGAACTCTTCTCCGCAGTCCTGACAGGTCAGAACCGCCTTGGCGGATTCGTATTTCTTCCAGTCCCACTTCGGCTCTTGATATACATGCGTATGTCCGCCGGAGTTATTACCCGTGTTTTCCCCGGAGCTGGCATACGTTGGAGCAGTATACGGTGCAGGGGCGGTAGATGCCACTGTCTTTTTAGTGCTGTCGTTGGTGTAGGCGACGACCGTGCTGCCGTCACTTTTGGGTGTCTGCGCACGGTATACGGTTTTTCCGCCAAATCCCGGAAGACCTGTGCCGCAGGTCTGCTTCCAGACAACACTGCCGCCGTTTCCCTCATTTAAGGCATAGCAGACTTCACCCGAGGAAAACTGCTGCTGCGTCATGCCGGTACCGTAATTTCCTTTTTCCGTACCCGTGATCAGATAGTAGCAGTTCACAAATGTACTTCCGGAATGGTTATAGCCGCATACACTTCCCACATAATTGGAGCCGCCGCCGACTTCGCCGGTATTAAAGCAGCCGGAAACCAGGTTTCTGTTATAGCCGCAGATACCGCCTATGCTCGTGCCGTTTCCGATTACTGTTCCCGTGTTGTAGCAGTTGGACGTCGTACTTTTGTTGTAACCGCAGATGCCGCCCACATATTTGCCGCCGTTTATGGCACCGGTATTATAGCAGACACTGACTGTCGCACCGCTGTAATTGTAGCCGCAGACGCCGCCCGTGTACTTGTCGCCGCTGACAGAGGCTGCGCTGTAGCAGCCTGTTATGGTGCCTTTATTGATGCCGCACAGACCGCCGGCATAACTGCCCGCAGATACGCTGCCGTCTGACACGCCCAGATTTTTTATAATGCCTGCGTTGGAGCCAAACAGACCCGCGTAAGAGCCGCTCGGCTTTTGGCAGTACAGGCCGCTCACCGCAAAGGAGGCGCCGTCAAAAGTTCCTCTGTAGGGATGGGCATTCGTTCCGATGGGAGTCCATGAGCCGGTATCGGCGCCGCAAACGCCGGACAAATTGATGTTTTGTGTCAGAACCGCGCATATTCCCGTATTCGGTGCACCGCCTACACCGTTTACCGCATCGGCAAACCTGCGAAGCTGCGCAGCATCCTTGATGCGGTACGGATCCGTCTCCGTGCCGCTGCCCTCCAGATCCGAAGGGACAGCCACGGGCGCTGCCGTTTGCTTTTTCATCGTTTCCGGCTGTTTTGCCGGAGCTTCCTGCGAGTTCTGATCTTCCGTTACGGAAGTTTCACGGATAACGATGGACGTTCTTTCCATGGTTGCCGCCATCGCGGTATTCGGTGTCAGTGCCAGCAACAGGCAGACCGTCAGGATAAAACCCCAAACTCTTTTATGCATTCTGGTAATCTCCTTTCAGGGAAGTGGATTTTATGTCAACTAGTGAGCATAATATCGTTTCGTATAGAAGAAATATAGCACAAAACCGGTTCCGATACAACCAGTCTCACACGATATTTGTGACATTTGACGAATTTTTGTCTGCATGAAATCGGGCAGGGGAGATTTATCTTTCTCTACCTGGCGCGACGTTCGCAAATTGCGTCAGCAGCAATATTCTCTGTGCGGTGTGTGCACAAAAAATCGTCGCTCGGCAGCGACGATTCAGAGAATGAAAAAGGAGCCGTACCGGTATGAACGGTCAGCTCCTTTGAAGTGCTTTGTAACTGTTTCATTTAAGGGTTTATTTCACGGTAAGGGAAGTGATATGCGGATTTACGCCCTCGTACCAGTAGAGGTAACCTTCCATGTCAACCGTGTCTCCGACATTTAAGTTTTTGACAGCCTGATAAACGTCGGTGGTGCTGTCGCACAGATAGGATTCCACCGTGAAAGTGTAGGTCTGCCCGTCCTTGGAGACGTTGAAGTACAGATCGCTGCCTTCCTCACCGGAGCCGTCCCAGTTATAGAGGAAAGCGGCGCCGCTGTCATCGGCAGCTTCCACGGTCAGTCCCTTGAAGGAGACAAACTGGTTCTGGTGGTCGATCAGTCCGTCTGTGCCGAGCAGGTCGGTAACGTCGGTTATGGGAGCCACATAATTGCCTTTCAGAATTTCAATAGTTGCGCCCTCCGCAACCTCCACTTCGCCAGCCCACTCGGTCTTGTAGCCGGTCACTTTGATCTTCGTGCCGGGGGTCAGCTTCGCGTAATCCGCCTCGGAGCAGACAGCGTTGTAGATGAAATATGCGCCGTCCTTATCCTGTGTGTAGAGAGTAGCCTTATCCTCCCACCATGCTTGTTTTGCCTGTACATAAGTCTCGATCACAACCTCGCTCTCGAGGTCAGCGGCCATGTACTCTGCGTAGGTCATAACGCCTTTGGACTTTTTGCCGGGATCATCCCCGCCGCAGGCCGTGAGAGATAACACAAGAGCCAGCGCCAAAGTTAATGCAAGTGTCTTTTTCATAATCTTTTCCTCCTCCAAGCTATATAGCGTTTCTCTGGTTAGCTATTACAGCGACGATTATACCATACCTAGTGAATAAATCAATGCTTTTTTCTCTTTTTGACAAAATCGGACAACACATAGACCAAAATCAGGCACCATGAAAGGAGAAGCGCAGCGAGGAGCTGGACGGCAGTCTGCGGTAACGGTCCAAGCTCCTGTATGCTGCCGGATGCGATATCTTTCTGGTCCAGACGGTAGAGAGCGGTGACGTCCGTGGTAAGCGCTTCCATGTAAGCGTCATCCACCGTTTCCCCGCGCCGCACGGAGTTTGCCACATTTTCAATAAGCTGTCCCGCTGCATTCCGAAGAGAGGCGGAGCCGTTAAATACGGGTGTCACAAAGGTGTCTCCGGTATGGGAGAGAAGAAGTTTTGAGGCCTCGATTTTTATGCGGTAATGGGTCTGGTTGTCTTCCCCGCTTTTGGCCAGATATTCCTGATAGGCCGGAGAGGCTTGCGCCTTTGAGGTGACGGGCAGATATCCTTCCGTCCGGGCGTAGCCGGTCTGCACCTCGTCCGTCAGAAGATATTGGGCGAAGAGCCATGAGGCCAGCACTTCCTGGGGATCGGCTTTGTTGAATACGCAGATCGACGGCCCCTGGGAAATCATCTGCGGATTTTCGGGATCGATCTGGGGCACCATCCGTACCTCGGTCTCAAAGTCCACGAAAGCGTCCTCACTGATATCCGAAAGAGGCGCGTCAGCGCCCATCCATGTGGCGCCCGCCGTGGAGTCGATGGCGAACACGCACTGTCCCGCATTGAGGAAATTAGCGGGATAGCTGGAAATCTTAAAGGTAGAGAAAGCGCCGCTTTCCACATGGTCTGCGATCTCGTACAAAAAAGCCTCAGTGGTATCGTTAAAAAGGCCGATATCGCCCTCCGGCGTGGAATAGTCCGCCCCCTGCTGTTTTAGCCGCTGGATCATCATATTGTCCGTGGACTTGTAGATAAAAGGAATCATTACATTCTGGCCGTTTAAGGCGAAGGTGCCGTCCGCATTTTTGGCGGTGGCGGCTTCTGACACTTCCCATATGAAATCCCATGTCAGCACGTCAGGCAGGGTATAGCCCAGCTTTTCTACATAGTCTTTGTTGATATAGCAGCACTCGGTGGAGCGCATGTAAGGGATGGCGTAGTGCTGTCCTTCCAGCACACATTCAGAGAGAAACCGGGGAACGATTTCCTCCTGCGTCGGGCCGTCGTAGAGGAGCGCACTCCCGCCAAGACCGTATTTTTCGTCGGCAAAAAGCGTATCCAGAGGAACCACGGTATTTTTTCCGGTCATGTAGGTGGCGATGTGATCCGGGTAAGTGATGCACACATTCGGCGTAGTGCCTGTGGAGATATTGGTGATCACGTCGTTGAAAATCCTGCCATAGTCGGTGTAGAGCTTCATATTGACCCGGATATGGGGGTAGAGCGACTCAAAATCAGCGATGGCCTTTTTGTAGATGTCGGTCTGGTTTTTGTTGGTGTCGTTTTTGGCCCAGAAGGTGATTTCACACTTCTTCGAGGTATTCAGTTCCTCTGGCACGGTGAACGCCGGCAGGGCCTTGGAGCCGTGACAGCCGGTAAGCGTAAAGAGACTTACGCCGACGAAAAGCGCCGTCAGTGCTTTTGGCCATTTCAAATGTACTTTTATCTTTCCATACCTGTTTTTCAATGGTTTTTCCTTTCCGAAACGGTTTTGACTGATTTAACCCTTGGTTCCGCCTCTGGCCACGCCGGACATAATCTGCTTGCGGAACAGGAGAAACAGAATGACAAGCGGCAGGGATATCACGACCACCGCGGCCATCATGGCGGGGATATTCGCCCGTCCGAATCCGTTTTCACGGATTTCCTGTATGCCGTTGGAGACCAGAAAGTAATCGGCGTCGTCGGTGATCAGCCTTGGCCATACATAAGAATTCCAGCACTCGATGATTTTAAGGATCGTGATGGTGACAAGCGTGGGGCGGCAGAGGGGAAGCATCACCTTTCGCAAAAAGCGCAGATCCGATGTGCCGTCTACCTTGGCGGCGTAATAGAGCTCGTCGGGAATCCGGGCGAAATTTTCCCGCAGCAGATAAATATAAAACACGGAGGTCACCGAAGGCAGAATCAGTCCCGTAAAGGTGTTTCGCAGCTCCAGACTGGTTATGGTGGTAAAGTTGGTGATCACCACCAGCTCGTTCGGAATCATCATCAGCGCCAGAAACAGGGTAAAGGCGATGTCACGCCCCGCAAACTGCAGTCTCGCAAAGGCGAAGGCCGCCAGCGTAATGACGACGAGCATCAGCGCCGTGGTGCCGAGTGTGAACACAAGCGTATTTAAGAGATACCGTCCCAGCGGAACGGTGGTAAAGGCGTCCGCATAGTTTTGCAGGGTGGGAGAGAGGGTAAAAAACTGCGGAATGTACTCTGCGTTGTAGGCGCCGTAATCCTTCACGGAGGTCAGCGCCATCCAGTAGAAGGGAAACAGTACGACTAATGCCCAGAATCCCAGAAACAAATAGATGAATGCGGTGAGAATGCTCTTTTTCTTCATTTTTATATCCCCCTTGATTTCTCAGACTCAGTGATAATGCACATGCTTTTTGCTCACAAGCAGATTGATGCATGTGATGGTCAGGACGATGGCAAACAGGATGATAGCCGCCGCCGATGCGTAGGAGGGATAGCCGCCGCTGTCCCGGTAGAGCATGTCGTATACATAGCCTACGATGGTGTTCATGCCGGCCGCGTTCAGATTGGTGCCAAACAGCGCCACCGCGTCGCTGTAGGCTTTAAACGCGCCGATAAATCCCGTGATGACCAGATAGAAGAGCATGGGGGAAATCATGGGCAGGGTGATCCTGAAAAATATGCGGGTCCGTCCGGTGCCGTCCACTCTCGCGGCGTTGTAGCAGACTGGGTTTACACTGGCGAGCGCACTTGTCAGAATAAGAATTTTAAAGGGCATGACGACCCAGACAGTATAAAGGCAGAGCACGAACATTTTCGCCCAGTAGGGGCCTTCGATGAAGTCCACGGAGCTGCCGCCGAAGCACCGGATCAGGAGATTGACCAGTCCGTCGGAGTAGGGTGTTTTTTTAAAGAGAATCATAAACACCAGACCCACCGCCAGCGTGTTAGTTACATAGGGCAGGAAAAAAATCGTCTGAAACAGTTCCTGCAGGGGCTTAATGGAGCTGAGCGCCACAGAGATCAAAAGCGCAAGCGCGGTGGAGAGCGGCACGGTAATGACAACAAGAATAAAAGTGTTTTTCAGCGCCTGCAAAAAATATGCGTCGTGCAGGACATAGGAATAATTGTAGCCGCCGGTTCCGAAAAATGTCTGGGAAGCGGAGTTGTAGCCTTCCTCAAAGGAGTAGACAAACACGTCGATTAAGGGATAGATCAGAAACGCGCCCAAAAACAGGAGCGCGGGCAGCAGGTAGAGCCAGCCTTTCAGGTTTTGGTTTTCCATAGGAATCTCCAATCTTATTTTTCTGTCTCAAAGGGAATGCGGACGCCGGTGTCCTTCGCGAAGAGGAAGACCTTTCGCGGCTTGAGCATAAAGCGCACGGTATCGCCCGAAAGCTGCTCACAGCTCTCCGCGTCCACGATGGAACGGATGACAGGATTTTGTGAGGCGGGGTGGGTAGAGACGATACTCACGTCACGTCCCATGACTTCCGGCCTGCTTAAACGACAGGTGAGAGAGCCGTTTTCTGACAGAATAAAACCTTCCGGCCGTATACCCGCGTGGACAGGCTGGTCGGGTACATTTTTCAGCGTGAGAACCGCCTCTTCCCCGATGAAAAGAACGCCGTTTTTCACGCTGCCTTCAAAGAGGTTGATGGGCGGTGTTCCAAGGAATTTAGCCACAAATAAATTGGCGGGATTGTCGTAAACCTCCTGCGGTTTTCCGATCTGCTGCACCAGTCCGTCCTTCATCACCACAATGAGATCGGATATACTCATGGCCTCGTCCTGATCGTGGGTGACAAAGATGGTGGTGACAGCGGTCTTTTTCTGGATACGGCGGATTTCCTCCCGGGTCTGGAGCCTGAGTCTGGCGTCCAGATTGGAGAGGGGCTCGTCCAGAAGCAGCACCCGCGGGAGCTTAACCAGCGCTCTTGCGATAGCCACGCGCTGCTGCTGGCCGCCGGACAGTTCCGCCGGTTTCCGGTCCAGAAGATCGCCGATTTGCACAAGCCCTGCGGCTTCGTCCACCCGCGCGCGCATGTTTTCTTTGGAAAGCTTCGCCTCGCCTTTCAGGTTTTCCAGAGGGAAACGGATATTCTGTTCCACGGTTAAATGGGGATAGAGCGCATAATTCTGGAATACCATGCCTACGCCCCGTTTTTCCGGGGGGAGCGGCGTGACGTCTTCCTCATCGAAAAAAATCTGGCCTTTTGTAGGTTTTTGCAAACCGCAGATCAGGTTCAGCGTCGTGCTTTTTCCACAGCCGGAAGGACCGAGGAGCCCCACCAGTTTCCCGTCGGGTATCTCAAAGTGGAAATCATTTACGGCGATGATGTCTTCCTTTTTTTTATTTCCTCTGCCCCTGCCGGGGAAGGTTTTGGTCAAGTGCGAGAGTACAATTTTCATAAATTATGCGTTCCTTTCCGGAATCTGCGGTACGGATTCCGCAATTGCCCTGGACGGCGGGATATATTGGGTTTATTAGATGCCATATTCGTCTCGAAGATCAGCCGATATATGATCCAGATCGGGATAGACGAAACTCTCCGTGATACCGAGCACACGGAGACTGTCGATAAAGTATTTCTTCCTCTCGTTCGGGATAATGATCTTGTAGAGCATGTTTTCGTCGCAGATATCTTCCAGATGTTTCAGCGAGTTGTGGACGGTGAAATTGGAGTGCTGGGAGTACATACGCAGATTGTTTTCCGTGGAGCTGCAGGCCAGAATGCGGTTTGTCAGTTCGTGGTTGTGATGCGCATGTTTAAAAGCCGGCAGCAGCATCTCCTGCGTGGTGTCCGCGTCGATGGGATAGATACAGTTGCCGAAGCCTTCCTGCTCGTTCAAAAGGCCGGGCGCCAGCACCCAGACACAGCCGTCTGTTCCGGGCAGTTCCCTGTATGTCTCCGTGGCGAAAAACACTGCGATCAGGGGTGAAAGGCTCCAGTCCAGCATCCTTGTGGGAAGGCCGTAGTGCTGCATCAAAGATACCCAGCCTGCATAGTTGTGCTTGGCCGGAGGATTGTCTATAATCTGTCTGGCACGGGTGTAAAAGTCGTTGGTGATATAGCGTTCGGCTTCCAGCCGTTTTTTGCTGCGCTGGATGGAGGGGATCAGCGTAAGCGACGCGTTTTCCTCCCCGCGGTACCACAGGCGCACGCCGTGTTTTTGGAAAAGGCTGTCCACAAACTGTAAAAGTTCGTCGATGGTTCGTATTTCCTGTGTAATCATATGGCCTCCGTGTCGGGGCGTCTGCCCTGGTCCGGGCAGTTTCTGCCTGAAAATGGTTATGAGCCGCCGCCCGTTTTATCATAATGATTATAGAAGATTTTGGAAGGATGTACAAGGGTTTATCAGAAACGGTTCAGAAACAGGAAAATTTTGACGGATGGGCTATGAGGATTTAAACGGCTGTGTTATGATATCAACATGTCGAAGGAGGAAGTATTTATGGAAAAGAAAATAAAACAGACGTTACTGGTCGTGATCGTGGGAGTCGGATTATTCGCGGCCCTGATGAATCTTCATGAGGTGCTTCGCTTTTTGGGAAACGGTATGGGAGTGATTCTGCCTGTGATCGTCGGCGGCATACTGGCGCTGTTTATCAACGTACCCATGACGGGGATCGAAAAGCGTCTCCGGAAACTGATGAAGAGTCGGAAAAAACAACCGTCCGATAAGTGTTACCGGATCGTTTCGTTTCTGCTCACCTTTGCCTGCATCGCATTGGTTCTTACGCTCGTGTTTACCCTGCTCATCCCTGAGCTTGTGAGTTCCGGGAAGGGGCTTTATCTGCTGATAGAGGCGCGCCTGCCGCAGTGGATTGCATGGCTGGAGAGTCTTGACCCGGAGGCGGCATGGCTGGAAGAGATGCTTGCAGACATTAATCTGGAAAAAATGATGCAGAATATTGGAAGCGGCGCGAATTTCTTTCTGGAGCGTGTGGTGAGTACGGTATCTTCCGCCGCGAGTGTAGTGATAACGGCGGCGTTCGGACTGATTATCAGTATTTATCTGGTGCTGGGAAAAGAGCAGGTAGGCGGACATGCCAAAAAACTGCTGTGCGCCTATCTGAAACCTGCGTGGGCAGAATATATCCTTCATATTGGCAGGACATTTAACAGGTCTTTTGCCAATTTCCTGTCAGGTCAGTGCACGGAGGCGGTGATCCTTGGAGTGCTGATGTTTCTGGCATTTACGGTATTCAGGCTGCCTTATGGAAGTCTGGTCGGCGTACTGACGGCGGTCTGTGCGATCATTCCCTATGTGGGGGCGCTGATATCCGGTGCGGTCAGCGTCATACTTGCACTGCTGATCAGTCCCGCATTGGCGGTCCGCTGCCTGATCGTGTATCTGGTCGTCCAGTTTGTTGAAAATCAGTTTATCTACCCGAGGGTAGTGGGCGGCTCGGTGGGACTTCCGCCGCTTTATACGCTTGTTGCGGCGATGATTGGCGGAGAACTGTTTGGGATTATCGGCATTATATTTTTCATTCCGCTTATGGCTGTTTTCGTTGAACTCGTGAAAGAAGACGCGGGGAAACGCCTGAGCCGCCGGGGGAAGCATAGCGTATAGAAAAAGTTTTTTAATGCAGGGATATCATAAAAAACGAAAATATAGAAAAAATACTGATCGGTGATTATATTTGATACAGAATCGAATATGATCGCCGATGTGTATTTTAGGCCTGTTATAATAAAAACAGGCGCAGGTGCACTTGATTTCTGAGAACGATTGGGTGGTATGCATGAAATATGTAAATGCAGGTGATATTTTACCGGAAGAATTACTTTCCATGATTCAAAAATATGTGCAGGGCGGTTATCTGTATATACCGAAGGAGAAAGGCTGTACAGTAAAGGGGCAGACCGGCTATAAGACAGAGCTGGAGAAACGAAACGGGCATCTTTATTTAATGCACCTTGAGGGAAGGACGAACGGGCAGCTTGGAAATATCTTTCATTTGTCAGAGCCAAGCGTCAGAAGAATTATTGCGAAGGAAAAGGCGAAATATCAGAAAATGAGAGAGAGCATAGAGCAGATTCTCCCTTTATGGGGAATGGAAAACGGGCGGGTATTGCAGATTTATCCTTCCGCATGGGAGATCAACCGTTCTTATGTCATAAAAAGGTACGAGAACAAAGAACAGATAGAGAGAAACAGTAAGATATCGAAATTGCTGTCTGAATGCGGGATTCCGATTGCGGAGATTGTTCCTGTCAGAAATGGGGAAAGTTATGCCACGCATAACGATGCCTGGTTCCTCATGTCGAAAAAACTGGAGGGGAACAACATTTCCGACAGGAAAGACCAGACAATGGCTTATAAAATGGGATGTGCCATTGCAAGACTGCACAGCGCGTTTCTCACATGCGAAAAGAAAATGGAGTTTTGGGATAACAGTCTGCTAAAAGAGATGAAGGGATGGGTGCAGGAAACTTTCATCCGCAATGAGTGGCAGATTGTCGGACAGGAAGAATACGCGGGAGCAGTGGAGAAGCTGGAGGCGGTGTATGATAGTCTGCCGGTGCAGCTGATACACAGGGATGTTCATTTCGGGAACTTTTTATTCTCGGATGGAGAACTGTCGGGCTATATCGACTTTGATCTGAGTCAGAGAAATATAAGAATATTTGATGTCTGCTATTTTTTAACAGGTCTGCTGTCGGAAGAAACGGATGACGCCTTTACGCAGAGGGAATGGCTTGCCAGTGTAAAGTCGGTGTTCGCCGGATATGAGAGTGTCAATCCTCTTTCCGAAAAGGAGAAGCAGGCAGTTCCCTGTGTGATGGTATGCATCGAAATGTTATGCGCGGCATATTTCATCCGTGTGAAGGATGTAAAACGTGCCGGTGAAGCCTGCCTGATCTGCCGGCGGATACAAAACTGTGAGAGTGCCGTTTGTGCGTCTGTCAGAGGTTTTGTGTAAACGATAATCAGTATTTGCTAAAGGTACGATATGATATCATGTGTGATAAACGGAATAGAGCTGCAGATGCCAAAAAGAATGCAGCTTATTATGGTCTGGATGATAAAGTTTATTTCACGGGGAAGACTGCCTTTATGCAAAAAACCTTATCTTTACATTTCAGTGTATAGCTGCCGTCATATTTGCGGATCACCGAATGAATGCTGGAAAGCCCGAGCCCGTGATGTTTTTTATCCGTTTTACTTGTTTTTACCGAATTGTTTTTGATTTTTATGTTTTCAGGAACCGTATTGGAGAAAGTCAGGGTATAAAAATGTGCATGATCCCTGCCTGTGATTTCAATACAGGGGTCAGCGGCGCCTGCTGACCCCTCTAGCGCGTTGTCCAGTAAATTTGAAAAAACGGCGCATACGTCAATGGGAGAGAGATTATTAAGCCATGCAAAACTACCGTCACATGTAAGGCGTATGCCGGCATTGTCCGCATATGCCTTTTTGATGGATATTACGGTATCTGCCGCCTGGTTTCCCGTGATGCAGAACCTTTTTGAAAGCATGGGATTTCCCGATAATTCGCTGATATAGCTTTCCATCTGCGCATATTGCTTTGCATTACACATTTCCTGAATGACCTGCAGGTGATTGCGCAAATCGTGTTTCAATATCTTTATTTCCTGACGGCTGGTCTCTTCTGATTCCAGATATTCGAGCTGCATAGCGATATATTTTTGTGCGGAATCAGCGTCCCTTTTCCTATTTGCCCGGTCCCGCGCTATGATAAGATAACTCCAGTACGCAAGAAAAATGGCCAGCATAAAAAACGTGGCAAGTAAATCAAATACGACACTCAATTCATATTCCAGCGTGTTATTATATACCCCTATGCTGAGCAGCATAAACAGAGCGAAGGCAAAAAAGGCCAAAAATCCTGCAACTTCAAGGAAGTTCAGCCGTAAATCTATTTTCCTGCGGCGGCATAATATGTAAGTCCCTGTCAGTAATACGGTAAGGCAGAGATCGGAGATAAAACCGGGAAGGGTAAGAGAGCTTATTCCATAAAGTTCATGGAAGCCGCTTCTTGTGATCAGGGGGATCATAAACATTGGAAATACCGTCGTTAACGTATAAATAGCTGTCACTGTTTCAGGTGTCGCATGGTTCTTTTTCATGTTTGGTATCTTTGGCGTTCTGGGTGTTTTGGGCGTGCCCGGAATAATGGGGCTTTTGGTGGCGCTGGTGCTGACGGTCATGATTATGATGGTTGTTAAATCCTCCATAATGGACAGCTACACCATGGTATGCATGGTATGTTCCTATTTACGGGTTGCTCCGACTACGGAAATCACGTTTGACCTGTACGACAAACTGTGCAGACTGTCTTCCAGATTTAAGAGTCTGTTACAGAAGGCAGGAGAAGCCGGAACACGGTAATGTTAACTTGCGTTGCTTGCCGCAACGGGGGATTCCTCCGTATAATGATGGTGAAAGGAGGGCATCCCTGATGCTGAATGAAAATATCAAAACCATCAGAAAGTCCAAAGGGCTTTCGCAGGAGGAACTTGCAATCAAGCTGAATGTGGTGAGACAGACGATTTCTAAATGGGAAAAAGGTTTATCGGTTCCGGATGCCGATATGCTGATTTCCATGTCAGAGGTATTTGAAATACCTGTCAGCACACTGCTTGGAGAAACCGTGGACGAGACGAGGGAGGATGATCTGAGAGTAATCGCCGGGAAGCTTGAGGTCATAAACTTACAGCTTGCGCATGAAAAAGCGGTAAGACAAAAAGTGATTCACTGGTTTTTTGTCTCGTTGTGTGTGAGCATAGCGGCAGTTTTTGCCATACTGATGGCATTAAACAGTCCTTACCTGGGCTGGGACTACGGTCATCCCGAAACCGCAGTAGCCGGAGTGCTGTTTCACGCATTTGAGTGGCTGTTCATCAGAATAGCGCCGTTTGCCCTGATTGGTGCGATCATCGGGGCCTGCTTCACACGGAAGAAAGTGTGAAAGGCGCATGGGGCGGTAAAAATGCTGCATGTATTTTTGCCGCCGTTAAAGTTATTTTTTCAGATATTGCAAAATCGGTTCAATATACTTTTTGTCTGAAATGTCATAAGAGGAAGAAATCATTTTAACCATTATTTCTTCCTCTTCTGTCTTGTCTTTTTTGGCTTTAAGTGTTTTTACAAACACTTTCATCATCAGTTTAGATGGCATGGACATTTTTTCATAATTGAACCCTCCCGGACAGTAAAAGATCCTGACTTTTTTCTGTTCCGACTCGTTGAAAATCCGTTTAAGCGCTATGTCAATTTCCGGGTTGTCTATCGGGCTTCCTCCAACACAAAATGCAATCAGCTTCTTGTCTGCCCATTTATCCATATTTCCCTTAAACCAGCTAATTTTACTGATACTGCCCGCACAAGCCCAACCTCCAAAAATAATGGCTTCATATGCAGCCAGATCTTTCTTTTTTGCGGCTGACAAATCAAAGCAATCAGCCCCCGCTGCTTCCGCGATCCATTCAGCATAGCGTTTTGTAAATCCTGTTTGTGAAGTGTAAATAACGATTGTTTTCATCAGCATAAACCTCCATTCTTAATTATGGAAACAAGTTACCTGTATGTCAATAGGAATGAAGTAGAATTAATTTGCCCGGAGACCGTCGTAGTTGTTATTTTCGCATTGATGTGGTAAAGTGAACAAAATGCGTTAGAGGTTGAACGGGTATATTAATTATTGATGAGAAAACTGGGTTGTAGATTCGCTGAAAAGCTGCAATTGGCGAAATGGAGTGGAACAATTATGAACAATAGGCTGATAGACATTGATCAGAATAACATGATTAATCAATTTATTAAAACGGATGATATTTTAAAGGATATGTGCGGCATCATCGAATCTTCGCAGAAGGCTGCATATCAGGCAGTTAATATGACTCTTGTCAAGAGAAACTGGCTTCTTGGATATAGAATTGCCAGTGAAGAAATGCAGGATAAAGAGCGTGCAAAATACGGGGCAGAGATTATAAAGAATCTTTCCAAAGAATTATCCGCAGAGTATGGAAAAGGATTTACAAAAACAAATTTATATGCGTTTTATTCATTTTATAAAATGTATCCGGAGATTTTCCAGACATCGTCTGGAAAATCTCAAAGACTGTTATCATGGTCGCATTACACAGTGCTGTTACAGGTAAATGATGAAAAAGCTCGTGCATGGTATGAGAAAGAAGCTGTCGAACAAACGTGGAGTGTCAGAACATTACAGCGTAATATTTCTTCGCAGTATTATTACCGTATTCTTCAAACGCAGAATAAGGAACTCGTTGAAGGCGAGATGAAGGAGCTGACGGCCAAATATCAGAACGACAAGCTGGAGTTTATCAAAAATCCGGTTGTTGCTGAATTTTTGGGTTTTGCATCAAATACGGATTTTACAGAAAGCGATTTGGAAAAAAGTATTCTTTCCAATATTCAAAAATTTCTGATGGAGCTTGGAAAAGGCTATGCTTTTGTGGCGAGGCAGCAGCATATTCATACAGAAAAACAGGACTATTTCATTGACCTTGTGTTTTATAATTATATTCTCAAATGTTTTGTTCTGATAGACTTGAAAACACAGAAAATTACACATCAGGATTTTACTTGCAGCAATGCGGGAAAAAAGGGACAGAAGCAGAAAACAAGCTTTAAATGCTATTGATAAGGAGGAAAAAGCAATGAAAGTACTTATGATCAACGGAAGCCCGCGTGCAGGCGGCAACACATCCATCGCCCTGCGGGAAATGGAGCAGATTTTTGCGGCGGAGGGTGTGGAAACAGAAACCATCCAGATCGGCAGTCAGGCCATACGGGGCTGTATCGCCTGCAATTCCTGTGCGGAAAAAGGAAAATGCGTGTTTGACGACATAGTGAACGAGACGGCGCCGAAGTTTGAGGCCTGCGACGGGCTGGTGATCGCGTCCCCGGTTTACTATGCGTCTGCCAACGGCACGCTGATTTCTTTTCTGGACAGACTGTTTTACAGCACGCCCTTTGACAAGCGCATGAAGGCAGGAGCCAGTGTCGTCGTGGCAAGACGGGGCGGCCTGTCGGCCACTTTTGATGAGCTGAACAAGTATTTTACGATCTGTGGTATGCCGGTGGCCTCCAGCCAGTACTGGAACAGTGTTCACGGCAGGCTGCAGGGCGAAGCGGCGCAGGATGCGGAAGGGTTACAGACCATGCGCACGCTTGCGCGGAATATGACGTTTTTAATCAAGAGCATTGCGCTCGGGAAGGAAACTTACGGCCTGCCGGAAAACGAGCCTGCCCGGAGAACCAATTTTATTAATTGACTTCCGGCAGTACATATTTTTCCGAATAGAAGGCATACTGGTCTTTGTAATAAGGACTTTCCTCTTTCATTACGGAAAGGGAATGGTGCAGATTCATGCTGTTTTCGGCACTGTCCACGATACAGATGGCGATGTTGGAACAGTGGTCTGCCGCCCTTTCCAGATTGGTGAGAAGGTCAAGCCAGATAAAACCTGTCTCTATGGAGCAGACACCCTTTTTCAAACGTCTTACATGAGCGTTTCTCATGTTCTCTTTCAGATCGTCGATCACCTGCTCAAGCGGTTCTATGTTTCGTGACAATTCCAGATCGTTCTGCACAAAGGCGGTGCAGGAGAGCGTCATAATTTCAGATACGGCGCGGCAAAGCACGTCCAGCTCTTTTAAGGCTTCGGCGGTGAATTGCAGCTTTTTGTCCTTTAATTCTTCCGCCGATTTTAAAATGTTGACACTGTGGTCGGAAATCCGCTCGAGATCGCCGATCACCTTTAACATCATGGATACGCTGCCGCTGTCGGCGTCGCTCATCTGATAATTGCTCAGTTTCACCAGATAAGTGCCTAAAATATCTTCATAGTGGTCGCACTTTTCTTCCGCTTCCTGCACTTCCTTCGCTGTCTGTTTATCGTACTGAGTCAGCAGCTTCATCCCGTCTTTCAGGGAAGCGGTGGAAATTTCCGCCATTTCTCTTACCAGCGAATGACATCTGTCCAGCGCAATATGGGGCGCGGCGAGGAGACGTTCGTCCAGCACGGAGGCGGTTTCTTCCGTCTCGGCGTCGGGGACAAGTCTTACCGCCAGCTTTTCTAACAGGGCGGAGGTGGGCAGAAGCACAAGGGTACATAAAATGTTAAACGCGGAGTGGGTGAGCGCGATGCCGAACAGAGACGCCGACTCGTCCAAAAGCGCGGGTTTTACAAACAGGGATACAGGCAGAAAGACGAGAAGCAGGATCAGGGTTCCAAGTATATTAAAGGAAAGATGGACAACCGCCGCCCGTTTCGCGTTTTTCGTGGTGCCAAAGGAGGAGAGCAGCGCCGTCGCACAGGTACCGATATTCTGCCCCATAATAATCGGCATGGCCGCGCCGTAGGAGACCTGACCTGTGGACGCGAGCGCCTGTAGGATGCCGACGGAGGCGGAGCTTGACTGGATTACCGCCGTAAGCACGGCGCCCACGATAATGCCAAGCACCGGATTTTTGAACAGGATAAACATCTGCTGGAAGGCTGGTACATCGGCAAGGCCGGACACGGCACCGGACATGGTGTCCATGCCGAACATCAGAGTGGCAAAGCCTAAAAGGATTGTGCCCGAATCCTTCTTTTTACTTGTCTTTCCGAACATGAAAAGCAGAATGCCGACGGCAGCCAGAATGGGTGTGAAAGAGGTGGGTTTGAGCATCCGTATAAAAAAGTTGTCGCTGGAAATGCCGCTTAAGCTCAGAAGCCATGCAGTGACGGTGGTGCCCACGTTCGCGCCCATAATCACATTGATTGCCTGTTTCAGGGTCATCACGCCGGAATTGACGAAGCCAACCACCATCACGGTGGCGGCGGATGAACTCTGGATGACGGCGGTGACGACCAGCCCCGTCAGAAAGCCCGCAGTCTTATTCTGGGTCAGTCTGGCAAGGAGCAGCTTTAAACTCCCTTCCGCGCGCCGTTCCAGGGCTTCACTCATCACGCTCATGCCGAAGAGAAACAGGCTTAAGCCTCCGGTCAGTGTCAAAACATCAAAGATATCCATAATTGTCGTGTCCTCCTACATGCGGTATCCGATTCCAAGTTCATTTTCGATATAGTTTTTCTTTCCCGGTTTTGCGCCCAGCTTTTTTCGCATATTCGCCATATTGACCTGCAGCTTTTTGACGCTGCCCGAATCGCTGTAGCCCCAGATTTCTTTTATGATTGCGCTGTAAGTGACAACCTTTCCGGAGCATCGGGATAAGTAAGAAAGAATGTCAAATTCGGTGTGGGTCAGTTTGATTTCCGACTGGTCGATAAAAACCCGTCTCGCGCCGTAGTCGATGAGGAGGTCGTCCCGTGTGAACGTGCCGTCGGGAGAGAGCGCCGTGCCGGAATATCTGGCTGCCGTTCTCAGTGCGGAGCGGACCCGTGCCATCAGTTCGGCGGAGCTGAAAGGCTTGGTGACATAATCGTTTGCGCCCAGATCCAGTGCCTCCACCTTGTCCGATTCGTCCGCTCTTGCGGATAAAACGATGACGGGCACGAGGGAGTCTTTTCTGATTTCCCGAAGCAGATCCATGCCGTCCCCGTCGGGAAGACCGAGATCCAGTATGATCAGATCCGGACGGTGCGAGAAATACAGCATTCTGCCGTTGGCAAAGTCTCTGGCAGGGACAGCCTGATAGCCGTCCGCTTCCAGCAAAGCGCCGATCAGGTGACAAATATTTTTTTCGTCTTCGACGATAAGAACTTTATATTTACTGCTCATCTGCGGTTTCCTCCGTATTTAAAGTGAAGCAGAAGAGTGCGCCGCCACTTTCCAGATTTCTGGCCGTGATCGTTCCGCCATGTGCACGGATGATAGCGGCACATACGCTGAGGCCGATTCCGGCGTTGCTGCGTCTGCTGTCCGGCGGCAGATTTTCCGTCTGATAATAACCTGTAAAAAGGGTTTTCAGCCTTTCCTTTTCGATGCCGCATCCGTTATCGCTTATTTCAAACACGGCTTTTCCGGAAAGGACAGACACTTTTAAAGAAAGTATGCTCATTCCTTTGGCGTGACAAACGGCATTTTCCAGAATATTTATCACGACCTGTTCAATCAGAAGGGCATCCATCCCTATGGTGATAAACTCATCCGGCAGTTCAACGGCTACCTCCCGCTCCGGATAGCGTTTATGAAATTTGATCAGCGCCGCGTCGAGAAATTCATCCAGCACGGTTGAAGTTTTTATGATTTTGACGTTTGTGTCATCCAATCTCGTGATCGAGAGCAGATTTTCCACCATGCGGGTGAGCCAGGCGGCATCCTCGCGGATGCTTTGCAGCATTTTCTGCTTTTGTGCTGCGGACAGTCTGTCGCCCGCTTCCAGCATGGCGGAGCTTGCGCCGTATATGGTGGTGAGGGGTGTGCGCAGGTCGTGGGATACGGCCCGCAGCAGATCCGCCCGCATTTTTTCCATTTCGCTTTGTGATTTTAATGTTTCCTGTTTTTTGATCTTAGTGGTCAGCGTACAGGTCATACAGGCAATGACGATCATAATAACAGAAGTGACCAGATTGTCGGTTAGGGTGAAATATAAGCTGAAATAGGGTAGCTCAAAGACAAACTCGAAAATAAAGACGCTGGCCAGAGCCGATAGGATACCGTAAAGATAACCGTTTGTGGCCAGAGCGGTCAAAAAGGTTCCCAGAATAAAGATGGCGGGAATCAGTGTATGGGCGCCGCAGACAGTCTGGATCAACAGGCACAGGGCAAAACATGCAGCCAGAAGAAACACGGTAAAAGCGGCATCCGTCAGGTGTTTTGGGAGCTTTTTCATGGGAAACGCCTCCTTGGTTAAAGGGAAACGCAGCACGGCAGGCGCGGTGTACAGACCTGTCCGGCACAGTCACTATACATAGTATACATGAAATGCAGTTAAGATTTGGATAAGAAAAAACAGCGCGGTAATCAGGTAGGGCGCACGGCTCTTTTGATGGCCTCAAAACTTTCCTCGCTTAAATCGTGCTCCATCCGGCAGGCGTCTTCTAACGCGGTCTGGCGGCTTACGCCGATGCTGATGAGCCAGTCGGAGAGGATGGTGTGCCGCTCCAGCACATTTTCAGCGCGTTTGCGTCCGCTTTCGGTCAGCGAGATCATACCGTTTTCGGACATGGTGATATAAGATTTCTCGCGCAGGTTTTTCATGGCTACGCTGACGCTTGGTTTGGTAAAATTCATTTCGTTTGCGATATCTATGGAACGAACCTGCCCGAGCCGCTTTTGCAGCATAAGTATGGTTTCCAGATAATCCTCCTGCGATTCGTCCGCGCGGTGCTTAATATAGCTCATGGCATGTCTCCCTGATTTTTCTTTCATCATATCATTTTTGGCAGGGAAAGACAATGAAAAAGGATTCCGTATATTAAGGCCCGTATATTAAGGTTAAGAAAAGAGTATTAGACAGAGGATAAGAGTATATACATACCGGTAAAGAAATTTGAATATTGCGAAAAGATGATGGTAACTGCTATAATAAATGGCAAAATGGATAGTGCTTATCAATAGTCTGGAGGTTATACGAGTGAGAGATACAGCGATAGAGATGGCAAAAAGAATGCTGGTGGATAGCATATGGAAAAGTGCTAATCTTGAAGGATTGGGCACTACATTTCCGAAGACAGAAGCGATTCTTGCCAATGCTCCTACTTCTACTAAAACAGAGGAAGTGTTATTTGTAATAAATATGAAGCGTGCCTGGCAATTCTTATTAGATAATCTGGAATACAACAATTGTATCATGCTGTTGAGAGAGTTTGACAAGATTGTTGGAGAATTGCTGTTTCGTTATGCTGGTGAAATAAGGACAATTCCTGTTCAGATTGGTGGTACATCATGGGAACCGGAGATGCCGCATACAGGAATGATTATGGAATCAATTAATGATATTGAGCACATAAATGATATTGAATTAAGGGCGTTAAAATATTTTTGCTATATTGCACGAACGCAAATGTTTATTGATGGTAATAAACGTGTGGCACAGCTTATGGCTAATAAAGTGCTGATTGAACATAATATAGGTATTTTTCAAATACCCATTGAAAAGTTGGAAGAGTTTAAAGGGATGCTGATTGCATACTACGAAACAGGAGACGATGTTATGATTATTGCTTTTATGAAAGAATATTGTATTAAGCGGATCAGGTATTAAATATAGAGGAATGATTCCTGCTTACGCGGGAACAAAATATTATCTGGCATAAGACATTCATTGAACTTGTATTTCGTTTTTCCCAAAAATGTTAAAATGCAATTGACAAAACCAGTTGGTTATATTAAACTAACTTGTAGTTAGTGATAACTAATTAAATAGCGGGACAGATCATAAGTATTGTAAAGAAAAAGGAAAAATGATAAGCGTGGAGGACATCATATGAATCTGGTTGAAGCAAGGGTGGGAGAAGAATACATTGTGAAAGAGATCGCGGCGCAGGACGAAGAGTTGAAGTCCTTTCTCTTTTCACTGGGCTGTTACGGCGGAGAGCCGATTACGGTGATCTCCCGCATGAAGGGGGGATGTGTTGTCTCGATCAAAGACGCCAGATACAATATAGATACAGATTTGGCGCAAGCTATTTCAGTATAGTCCGAAGGCTTTCGGCAGATGATCCGGCTGCGGGTGTCTGCCACAAACGCCGGATGTCAGCTTCGCGGCAGAAGTGCATAGGCCGTTCATATCATGGGAACGGCAAATTTTTTTGCGAGATAGTTAGTTAAAGCTAACAAAAACTGTCCGCGGGCATGAACATAAAAAGAAATGGGAACGAGGAGGATGTATGAGATGAGAATTGCACTGACGGGAAATCCAAACAGCGGAAAGACAACGATCTTTAACGCGCTCACCGGCAGAAATGAAAAGATCGGCAATTGGGCGGGCGTCACCGTGGAAAAGAAGGAAAGTCCGATCAAAAAAGTGTATTACGATGGGAAGGAGGAGCTGATTGCAGTGGATCTGCCGGGCGCCTATTCCATGTCGCCCTTCACATCCGAGGAGAGCATTACCAGCGGGTATGTGAAGAATGAGAAGCCGGATGTGATTATAAATATCGTGGATGCGACCAACCTGAGCAGGAGCCTGTTTTTCACGACCCAGCTTTTGGAGCTTGGGATTCCGGTGGTGGTGGCTTTGAACAAAAGCGATGTAAATGAAAAGAAGGACACGGAAATCAACGTGCAGTTATTGGCGGAGAAGCTGGGGTGTCCCGTACTGCGGACAGTCGCCACCGCTTCTGGGGATAACGGCTTGAGAGCGGTGGTGGAAAAGGCTGCCGCTGTCAAAGGCAGCAGGCAGCAGCCGCCCTATGTGCAGGAGAAAACAGATCTGCATGATAAGGAGGCGGTGGAGGCGGCAGACAGGAAACGGTTTGCCTTTGTGAACGGGATAGTGGGGAGCGTGGAAAAGAGAAAGATCCTGACGAGAGAAAAGAACGGACAGGACAAAATTGACAAAGTGCTTACAAGCCCCTGGCTGGGGATTCCGGTTTTTGCAGCAGTCATGTTTCTGGTATTTTATATCTCACAGGCGACGCTTGGCACATGGATTGCCGACTGGCTGGCGGGCTGGATCGAAGCCTTTCAGAGTTATGCGGCGGGTCTTGTGGAGAACGCCAATCCTTTTCTACAGTCTCTGCTGGTGGACGGTATCATCGGCGGCGTAGGCGCAGTGGTGGGGTTCCTGCCTCTTGTGATGGTCATGTATTTTCTGATCGCACTTTTGGAGGACTGCGGTTACATGGCGCGTGCTACGGTGGTGCTCGACCCGGTTTTTAAGAGAGTGGGACTTTCCGGCAAGTCCGTGATCCCGATGGTAATCGGAACAGGCTGTGCGATTCCGGGCATTATGGCCTGCCGTACCATCCGCAATGAGCGGGAGAGGAGAGCGACTGCCATGCTGACGCCCTTTATGCCCTGCGGCGCCAAGCTGCCTGTGATCGCCCTGTTTGCGGGGGCTTTCTTTCAGGAACAGCCGTGGGTCGGTGTGACGATGTATTTTGCGGGTATTGCGCTGATCCTTTTGGGCGCGCTGATAATCAACGCGGTGACAGGATATAAATTCAGGAAATCTTTTTTTATCATTGAATTGCCGGAGTATAAGATTCCGGGTTTGAAAAGAGCCGCCATTTCTATGCTGGGACGTGGTAAGGCATATATCATCAAGGCGGGAACGATTATTCTCATATGTAATACGGCGGTGCAGATCATGCAGTCCTTTGACTGGCGTCTGCAGGTGGTGGAGGAGGGAATGGAAAACACTTCCATTCTGGCGTCCATCGCTTCTCCTGTCGCTGTTCTTCTCGTGCCGATTGTCGGTTTTGCGGCATGGCAGCTTGCGGCTGCTGCAGTTACCGGTTTTATCGCCAAGGAGAATGTGGTCGGTACGCTGGCAGTCTGCTATGGCCTTAGCGCGTTCATTGATACGGAAGAACTGGCATTAGTCGGGGACGGCAATGTGGTGGCGCAGGCTATGGCGCTCACGAAGGCGGCTGCGTTAGCATATCTGATGTTTAATCTGTTTACGCCGCCCTGCTTTGCGGCACTCGGCGCGATGAACGCGGAGATGCAGAGCAAAAAGTGGCTCTGGGGAGGCATTAGCCTGCAATTTGGTATCGGGTTTACGACGGCCTTTCTGGTATATCAGGCAGGCACGCTTGCCGCCACGGGAAGCGTTGGTGCGGGATTTGTCCCGGGACTTCTGGCGGTGTTTGCCATGGCGGCTGTGGTTGCGATCCTGGTACGGCGGACGAACAGACAGTTCGCGGTGGAATACGGGATGAAGAAGGCAGCTTAAGAGGGCAGGAACAGGAGATAATGAAAATTCATTATATTAAGAGCAGTCCGGTTGATCATGGATCGGGAAAGGAGATAAGATGGCAAATCTGGTTACGGCAGGAGTTTTGCTTGTTATTATAGGTACGGCGGCCGCGTTTCTTTATAAAGCGAAAAAAGGCGGGACGAAATGCATCGGCTGTCCTGATTCGGGGCATTGCGGCGGTGTTAGCTGCGGCTGTTCTGCAGGGCAGGAGTAGAAAAAAGCAGGAGAAAACAAAAAGGCTGTGCGCATCGTAAATGCGGACAGCTTTTTTCATAGAATATTCCCTTCTGCGAAATACCCGGATAACAGACGCGCCTGCGATGCCTGTACTTCTGCTGACCCCTTTAACTGACCATAAATACCCGACAATACCCAGCGAAAATTTTTTGATCTTCTATTTGATTTATGTTTCTTTCCTGTGATGAATGATTTGGGTGAAATTCCCTGACTGACCATAATTTAGACCCCAAATGAAAATTCCGTTAAATACAAGAGAAAAACGGACGATATATATTATGTACCGACGATTTGAGCGGCTAAACCGCGAATTGACAAACAACATCATTACAGGTATAATGATGGAGAATTGTGATAAAGACTGATGATTCAGCCGATCAAACAAATAGATAAACTGATTGGGTTTCGCAGAAGGGAATATTCTGCGAAATTTCACTGGTGTTTACGCGGCGTATTTGCGGGAATCAGGAGGCGGCACAGAGAAGATTTGGACGCAAAGCAGAGGCAGCGGGCGACGGCCTGCAGAACCATCCGGCAATATAATAAAGAGCCGGTTTCCGTTGATGACATGAGAAAGTTACAGGAAATCGCAGAGGATTACCGCAGGGTGAAAAACTATATGTACGCCCGTTACGGCGGGATCGGGAGTCTTTCCAAACTATATCCCGGCTATACGGTGCAAAACGAAATGACGGCCAGCGGTTTCCGGACGGAGCTTGGGATGCCTTCCGTATATTTCTATCGGGCCGTATTCGATGCGCTGGCTGATATCAAAAGCCAGTGGGCGAAGACTAAGACGAAGATTTCTGCTTTGGTTGGGAAAAACAATAACCTGACGGCGGAGGAGAAGCATTATCTGCGTTTCCTCTTAAAATCGCCCAATGCGTTTGAGGCTGTACTGAATCAGAAGCCGGTACAACTGCCTTCGGAGATGCAGATAAAGTATGAATCGCTTTGCGGAAGTGTGAATACGGAGAGACTGCACAAATATCTTTGCAGGCAGGTCAGAAAATACCATATAAGGAAACTGCATAGTGACAATGCCGACGGCTTTTATATTACAGAGCGGGCATATCGCTATGGGGAAGAAAAAAGCGGGCGGGGAGATAGCCGCATACCGAACCGGCATGGCATTTTTATTGCCACTAAGGAGAACAGAAAACGCATCTTTATCCCGCTCACGGATGAGAATGCTTATGACAAACAGCTCTATATAAAGTTAAAACCTGATGAAAGCGGTGTGGAAATTCACGTTCCCATAGAGATTAAAGTAAAAGTCCATCGGGATTATGAGCGGGAGGTCGGACTTTCCCTTGGGATGCAGCAGATGCTTACGACTCATGAGGGAAAGGTTTATGGGGAACAATTTGGGGCGCTGCATCAGGAACTTGCGGACTATTTGAGCGCGTCGGCGGCCACCTACCGCAGAGAGAAGGCAAACAATGCGGGGCGCAAGAAATACCAGGCGCGAAAGGCAAGGTTGGATGCCAAAATTGAAAGTTATGTTAACCAAGAGATAAACAGGCTGTTGGAAGAAGAAAAACCTAAGAGTCTGTATCTGCCTAAGCTGCCGAAGAACAGCGCAGCGGGATATAACAGAAAGATCAACTATTCTGTCGGCATATGGAAAAAGGGACTGATCAGAGAAAGACTGCAACAGAAATGTACGGAACATGCAGTGGAGATTGTGGAAGTGTTCGGAAAGGGGATCAGTTCTGAATGCAGTATATGCGGAGCGGCAGGTAAATACAACGGAGATACCTTTCGATGTGAAACCTGCGGATATGAGACAGACAAGAAAAGAAATGCAGCGCAAAATGCGCTGAAACGGGGACAGATGCAGGAAGTTGTCGGACAATCTTCTGTCTTGCAGGAAAAGGCAGGAACAGATTAGATCATTAGAAAATATTTTGCAGATAAGCCCCGGCGCAGGCCGGGGGTTTACCGGAAACGGACTGCGGAACATTTTTTGAAGATAAAAAACAAGAACGGCGCTGGAATAACGATTTTCGTGAATTGGGTGTGCCAAGACCTCCGGAACACCTGCGGGTGAGGTACGGGGGAGCGAAGCGGATGCCGCCAGACGGCAGAAGCACCACTTAAAAGAGTGGCCAATATGCCTTATTTGAATAGCAGCGAACCGGAGCAGGAGCGGAGGAGAGCTGGCACGGCGGGGAGGAAGCGGCATGAGAAAAGCGCAAAAACAACAAATAGAAGAACTTCTTGCGCTTTTAGAGCAGGCGCACGGCGAGATTAAGCGTTTTGTGGAAATGAAGCATCCGGATGAAGCCATGGAGCTGCTCGGACAGTGTCAGGACAGTGCGGTGCAGGCCGGAGAACTGATCGAGAAGACGGAGGGAGAAAATGTCCCGGCAATCGTAAAGCTGGAGGAATACTGCGAAACGCTCTATGAAATCCATGAGGAACTGGCTTCGGATGCGGTGGTTTCGCCTGAAAAGATATATAAAAGGCTGCGTAAATCTTTGATTCATGCGGAAAACAGCGTGAAAAATGATATTAAAGTCCGGTTGGAAATGGTGTTTATGCCTTATAAGGCATCCATGTGGGACTCGCTGGAGAGCGTCTGGATGGCGGCGGATGCCGATCCGGACTGCGATGCCTATGTTGTGCCGATCCCCTATTATGATAAAAATAGGGACGGTTCTTTGGGCGCTTTTCATTATGAGGGAGATCGGATGCCGGACTATGTGCCGGTGGTGCATTACGACGCTTATGACGTGAAAAAGAGGGAGCCGGACGTTGTTTTTATTCACAATCCTTACGATCAGTTCAATCGTGTGACAAGCGTTGATCCGCGGTTTTATTCTTATGAGTTGAAGAAATCGACGAAATGTCTGGTTTATATTCCTTACTATACAACATCAGGTGGAATGAGTGAGGGACAGTCCTCCAGTCCGGCCTATTATTTTGCGGATTACATTGTTATACAGACCGGAGAATATAGAAAGTTCTTTGATGCGGAGATTCCGCAGGAAAAATTTTTACCGTTTGGGTCGCCTAAATTTGATAAAGTGATGCACTTATGTAATAATCCGCCGGAACCGCCGGAAGAGTGGAAAGAGAAAATGGAGGGAAAAAAAGTATATTTTTACAACACCAGTTTAAACGGTATGCTGGCAGATACGGAGGCTTTTTTAAATAAAATGGCGTATGTCTTTCGGACATTTAAGGGAAGAAAGGATGCCTGCATTTTATGGAGACCGCATCCGTTGATGGAAGCGACACTTGATTCCATGAGAGAAGCATACAGACCGTATTATGATGCGCTGAAAAGAGCTTTTCTGGAAGAGAAAATAGGGATTTTGGATGAGACACCGGATATAGAAAAAACGATAGCGCTTTCGGATGTTTATATCGGGGATGCGGGAACGAGTGTCATCTCTCTTTTTGGTATTGCGGGGAAACCGATTTTTATTCTCAATAACAAAATTCATACGAAGCCGGTGAAGGATGACTGGCGAGGCGAAAAAATCAATATTATGTTTGATATGCGGGGAAACGACAGATATTACATTACGCGCAGTGATCAATTATGGTTTTCCGAAAAGAATGATTATCATTACAGATTTTATATGGACTTAAATACACAGTATTCTGGCGGCGGTTTCTACATGGGAGCGGTAGAAATGCGGGACAAAATCTATATTGTTCCAAGAAACGCGCAGCATATGCTGGTGATTACGGATAAGAAGATCAGAAAAATTGAATTGAAACCGTGTACGGTACAGGCAGGAGTGTTTTCCGGCTATTGGTATAACGAAAAATACATATTTCTGTTTCCGAACCGGTATCCGGAGGTCATCCGGTTTGAAATAGAAACGGAAGAGATTCGCTATATTGATGGGGTTAAACAGTTAAATGTCCGGAATGTGGACGGCGAGTGGCGCTTTGGAGGCAGATGCTCTTACGGAAATGAATTGGTTTTTGCTTCTCCACAGGACAATCAGTTCATTTTTATGGATATTGATACACTGGAAAAAAGAGAGCTTTCAAGCAATTCGGTATGTAATATAGGAACACAGGGAATCGTTGTCGAGGAAGAGGAACTGTGGCTTATGCCGCTAAATGGAATGACGATTACCAGATGGAATCCCAAGACGGGAAAGGTAAAAGAGTACGATAACCTGCCGCAGGGATTTAAAGCGGTTAATTTATCCTATGGATATGAGTGCAGTGAAAGACCGTTCGGAGGTATTGCATTTTCTGACAAAGGCGATAGCGGGATAATTATAATTTCTCCCTGTTGGGGAAATATGTATTTGCTGTTAGACCGGGAAACGGGAGCGGTTCAGGAATGGGAAACACCGATACCTTTCATCTATCAGGGAAAGAATGACTATTTTCCGATAGGCAGTATGGGGGGCTTTGTATCTATACCCGAACAGCAGAAAAATGCGGAATATAAGATCTGGTATGCGCCGGAGAGAAGACTTTTTAAAATGAATATTGCTACCAGAGAGTATCAGGAAATGGAAATCGTATTTGATTATGAGGAGCTGAAAGAGCACGAAGCAGGGTTTATGGAGACATCAGAGAATTTGCAATACAGTTTGGGAGAAAATGCCTTCAATTCATTAGAGAACCTGCTGGACGGGCAGATAACGGGAAAACCGTTTGACAGAGAAAGACAGTTGAGAGCTTTTTCGCGAATCAATGCCAACCTGGAGGGGACCTGTGGTGAAAAAGTTTTCCGCTTTGTAGCTGAACAATCAGGAACTGTTAGGAGAGATAACATATGAAAAAAGTAATTACATATGGAACCTTCGATCTCTTCCATGAAGGGCATTACCGGCTTTTGCAAAGAGCGAAAGAATTGGGGGATTATCTGGTCGTCGGTGTTACGACAGAAGCATATGACAAGACAAGGGGAAAGCTTAACGTAATAGATCCGCTGGTGACCCGTATTGAGAATGTCAGAAAGACGGGATTCGCAGATGAAATTATCATCGAGGAGTCGCAGGGACAGAAATTTAGTGATATTAAAAAATATGGTATCGATATTTTTACAGTAGGTTCAGATTGGACGGGTAATTTCGATTATCTTAGAGATTACTGTGAGGTCGTATATCTGGAGCGCACCAAAAATATTTCCAGCACGATGCTGCGGGAACAGAACAGCCGCATTCAAAGAATCGGTATCATAGGCACAGGAAGAATTGCCGACAGATTTATTCCGGAAGCAAAGCTTGTCAGCGGTGTCAGCACACAGGGCGTTTATAATCCGCATACGGAGAGTGCGGTTTTGTTTGCAGACAAGTGGGAAATAGATGCTTATAAGAATCTGGATGACTTCTTTGCGGCTGTTGATATTGTGTATATCGCATCGCCGCATGAAACCCACTATGAATATATTAAGGCTTCTCTGGCGCATGGGAAACATGTTCTTTGTGAAAAACCGATGGTTCTGCAAAGAGCACAGGCGGAAGAACTGTTTCTGTTTGCAAAGGAGCAGGGACTGATATTATTTGAGGGGATTAAGACGGCATACTGTCCGGGATTTCATAAACTTCTGGGGATTGCCTGCAGCGGTACGATAGGCAGCGTCCGCAATGTGGAAGCCTGTTTTACGAAATTAGAAAAGCCCGATAGCCGTGAGCTGACAGATACCGTTTACGGAGGCAGCTTTACGGAGCTTGGCAGCTATGTTCTGTTTCCGATCTTGAAACTGTTTGGAAGCGAGTTCGAAGATATCCGGTTTGATACGGTAAAAGAAAAAAACGGACTGGATATTTTTAATAGAATATCGTTCTGTTTCCCATCCGGTATCGCGACTGCGACTTGCGGCCTGGGCGTGAAATCGGAAGGGCGGCTGTTGATTGCCGGGACAAAGGGATATATTGTAGCCGAAGCGCCCTGGTGGAAGACGACATATTTTGAGGTGCATTATGAGGACGCAGGAAGGGTTGATAAGTATTCGGAAATATTTCTTGGCGATGGGCTCCGGTATGAAATCAGCGACCTTTTATCCATGATTAATAAAAGCGATAAGAACAATTTCAAACTAACCCGCGGGGAATCTACGGCTTTGGCAGGGATTATGGAGCGATTCCTGCGTGAAGAAGGAAGAAAAGCGATATGAGCAAAATCAGAATTGCGGTTTTTGGGATAAATGACGGGATAATCGGCGCTTTACAAGAGAAAATCAACCCCGGGAAGGCGGAAATTGTTTTGTTTCTGGACAATGATGAGACGAAGCATGGGATCCGGTATATGAATATTCCGATTGTTCCTCCTTCAAAGCAGACAATTGACGCGTATGCGGCAGAAGCATATCTGGTAGCGGCTTTGTCTTCTTTTGGCGCAGCCAGAAGGCAGTTGTTGGAATTAGGGGTTCCGGAAGAAAAAATACATATTTTCTGGGCAGAGGATATTTGCAAATTTTGTCTGGGACTGATAGGACAGGTCGACAGGCAGTTTATCAGGCAGGTATATTTTGAGCCTGAGTGGACCATGGAAATTGTCAGGAAATACAAGGAAATTTATGATTGTTATTCAAAAGTTCCGGTGTACAAAGATGAAAAGGATGCATGGTTTCAGAAAAGCTGTCTGATTTCTCATGCATGCGGCGGAATGGTTGATCGTCGGCGGATCATGTATACAAATTCCAAAGAGGCTTTTCAATACTCGATGGATCAGGGGTTTCAATTGCTTGAGTGCGATGTATTGATGGTTGGAGACGATGAATTAATGCTTGGGCATGGCTACAAATGTTTTTATGAATCCAAGTGGGAGCAGTACTCTGTGATGCCGGTAAGGGAACTGCTGGAACGGCTGAAACAATACAAAGAGGTATATTGTCTGATTGACGTTAAGTGGAAGAAACATGATGAATACCGCATTGCAGTAAATAAAATCGAGGAAGCCATCTGTGAAGTTTCCACTGATGAAAATGAAAGAGCTGCGTTAAAAAGGCAGATTGTCATGGAAGTATATGATGAAATGACGATTCAGATTGCGAGAGATAAGAATTTTGAAATGATATTTACGCAGTATAAGAATCCGGATTGGCAATGTTTTATGAATACAGTCGTTCTCTGTTATAAATACGGCATCAGGGCGGTGGCATTAGCTGTAAGCTCCTGTTTCCTTATGGAGAAATTTATGAAGATCATCACAGATAAGGGAATTAAAGTATTTGCCTTTAGTACAGACTCCGTTAATGCATTTTCAGCGCTTAGAAAAATGAAAGTGAGCGGAATTTTCACTAATTATTTGACGGAGAATGGAAGCGTATAAGTATGGCTGCACCGCGATAATTTGGTTGATTTATAGATGATATGGCACCTTGACAATTTCATACTTTATATCAGATTTAGCGACGCCTTTTCTTTACATGCCTTTGGTATGATGTTAAAATGAGATCAAAAGGATTCGGGCATGGAGGGTACGGGATGCGGTATTTCAATACGGAGGGGCTGTGTGATCCGGAGATTCATTATATGGTGAATCTGGACAAACGTTTAAAGACGATCAGAGAGCGCTACGTGGAGCGGGGAAGCTATTTTATCATTAACAGAGGCAGGCAGTATGGGAAGACGACGACTCTGTGGATGCTGGAAGAATACCTGAGAGATGATTATTTTGTTATTTTTCTGGATTTTCAGGCGTTGAGTACGGCAGACTATCAGGATGAGTATGCTTTTACTGATGCATTTATGCGCGTATTTGAAGAAGCGCTTGAGGAGTGGGAAGATTCAGCAGATGTGCAGGGAATCGTTCATATATTCCGGAAAGATCGGGAAAAATACACACTGGGCGAAATGTTTACCATGTTGAGCCGGGTTTGTAAAACGGCGTCTAAGCCAGTTGTGATGATGATTGATGAGGTAGACAGCGCATCGAATAATCAGGTGTTTATTGATTTTCTGGCGCAGCTCCGTTTGTATTATCTGAGACGGAGAAAAAAGCCTGTTTTTCAATCGGTGATTCTTGCCGGAGTGTATGACATCAAAAACCTTAAATTAAAAATACGGTCGGAAGAAGATCATCAGTATAACAGTCCGTGGAATATTGCGGCAAGTTTTGATCTTGATATGGACTTTTCGGCGAAACAGATTGCCGGAATGCTGCGGGAGTACGAAGAGGACCATCATACCGGAATGGATGTGGATGAAGTGGCAGCAGAGATTTACCAGTATACATCCGGCTATCCGTATCTGGTTTCTCTGGTCTGCAAGACAATAGACGAGACGCTGTCAGGGGAAGAAGCATACGCTGCTAAACGCAGTGAGTGGACAAGAAAAGAAATTGTAGAAGCGGTTAAAAATATCTTAAAGGTAAAAACACCGTTGTTTGAAAGTATGATTAAACAACTTAACGCTTATCCTGATTTGCGGGAAATGCTTGAAGAGATTATCTATCAAGGGAAAAGGGTGCCGTTTAGTCCGGCAGAAAAACACATTAATCTTGGTATGATGTTTGGGTATTTAAAGGAAAGCAGCGGACGCGTCGTTGTGGCTAACCGTATCTTTGAAATGTATCTGTTGGATTTGTTTGTGTCAGAAGAGTCGCTAAACAGTGAAATCTATTCTTATGGACAGAACAATCAGCCTCAGTTTGTAAAGGGGAACCGTCTGGATATGGATTTGGTGCTTGAAAAATTCGTGGAATACTTCACAGATATTTATAGCGATAACGATGAGAAATTTGTGGAAGCTTACGGTCGGAAATTCTTTCTTCTATATCTTAAGCCCATCATTAACGGTACCGGTAATTATTATATGGAAGCTCACACCAGAGACAGCTCAAGAACCGACGTGATTGTGGATTATCTGGGACAGCAGTTTGTGGTGGAATTGAAAATCTGGCGCGGGAATGAGTATCATGAGCGTGGAGAAAAGCAGCTTGTTGAATATCTGGATTATTACCGTCTGGATAAGGGATATATGCTCAGCTTTAATTTTAATAAAAAGAAGGAAGTGGGTGTAAAGGAACTGTGGATTGGAAATAAATTGATCGTGGAGGCTGTCGTGTGAGAAAATAAACTTTCATAGCCTGTGAATACAGATGTTTAAGGAATCTGATGTAAAGTATGGGATTGTCATATGTTACATCAGATTTTTTTGTTTGTAATTAAATTAGTCCATAAATAAAAAGGGTGATAATGAATGAGCGAAAAAGCAATGCGGGATGGTTACGATTTATCCGATGAGGAATTGCGGAAAGTGCAGGAAGTACAAAGGGAACTGATCGGGGAAGTAAAGCGAATCTGTAAAAAATGCGGAATCCATTTTAATATGGTTGGCGGAACGATGTTAGGTGCGATCCGGCATAAAGGTTACATACCATGGGATGATGATGCCGACATAGGATTCTTAAGGGCAGAATATGAAAAATTTCGCAAAGTATGCAAAGAAGAGCTGAACAATGAAAAATATTATTTGCAGGATCTTCGTGATACAAAGGGGTATCGCTGGGGGTATGGGAAGCTTAGGCGCAAAGGTACTGCGTTTGTCAGGCTGGGTCAGGAGTTTATGCCATATGAACAGGGAATATCTATTGATCTTATGCCGTTTGACAATGTGCCGGATGATTGGATTACACGAAAGATCCATTTTTTCAGATGTTTTTTATACCGCAAGCTGTTCTGGTCAGAGGTGGGAAGCAGGGAAGAAAACAATTGTTGGGTGAGACTTGTTTACAAAATTATGAGATGGATTCCCATGGAGACAATTCTAAAAAGCTATCAGCGGTTTATTGACCATGGGCAGAAAAGGAGAACACGACAGGTTCGTATTTTGACTTTTCCGACGCCAAAGGGGGTGTATGGGTATGACCGGGAATGGTATACAGAACTGTCAAATTACCCGTTTGATAACCTGATGCTGCCGGGGGCGAAAGATTATGACGCTTATCTGCGGGTTAAGTATGGCGACTATATGAACATGCCGCCGGTTGAGAAACGAAAGGTGCACCCGATTTCAAAATTAAAACTGCCAGAGGAGTAATGCAAATTGAAAGAAGAAAAGAAGTATAAAGTGGGATATACAGACGGTGTATATGATTTGTTCCATGTAGGGCATTTGAACATGATCCGGACAGCGAAGGAGAACTGTGAGTGTTTGATCGTGGGTGTACATGGCGATGCGGTGGTTGAGGAATACAAACACCGCAGACCGATTATTAATGAAAATGACAGAAAGCGTATTATAGAATCCATCAAAGGCGTGGATCGCGCAGAAATAAACAGATTCAGAGATAAATTGAAACTTTGGGAACTGTATCATTTTGATGTGATTTTTATTGGTGATGACTGGAAAGGGACTGAACGGTGGAACCGGTTTGAGAAGATACTTGCACAGGTAAACGTGGACGTTGTGTATGTCCCATATACCAGAGGAATTTCAACGACAGAGATCAGAGAAAAAATTATGAATGAGGATAAGATATGAAAGAAAGAATCAGAATAGCAATTACGATGGGCGATCCGGCGGGCGTTGGTCCGGAGGTTATAGTCAAAGCGCTGGGACATACGGAAATCTATCAGAAATGTATTCCTGTTGTGATAGGAGATTATTCTGCGCTGGCAGATGCCATTCGGTTTTGCGCCCTGTCATTGGAATTGCACGAGATAGAGGATGTATTGGAAGCAAGGGGAGAATTTGGATGTATAGATTTCATTAATATAAGCAGAATGCAGCCTGGTGAGTGGGAGTACAAAAAGAATAGTGCGAAGTGCGGAGAAGTTTCTTTTCAATATGTTGTATATGGAATACGTCAGGCTATGGAAAGAAAGGTGCAGGCTGTCGTAACCGCGCCGATTAATAAAGAATCTATCAATATGGCGGGTTATCATTACAGCGGACATACCGAGATTTTTGCAGAGTATACAGGGACGAAGGATTTTGCCATGCTGCTTGCCAGTAAAACCTTGCGGGTGATTCATGTTTCTACGCACTGTTCTTTACGGGAGGCTTGCGACAGAGTAAAGAAGGAGAGAGTGCTTAAAGTCATCAGGCTGGCACAGGAAGGTATGCGGCAACTCGGATATGAACATCCGAAGATCGGAGTGTCAGGATTAAATCCACATTGTTCGGAAAACGGTCTGTTCGGTACAGAAGAAGAACGGGAGATACTGCCGGCGATTGAGGAGGCAAGGAAAGAAAAAATTGATGTTTCCGGACCGGAGTCACCAGATACGGTATTTGTGAAATGTCAGGCCGGACAGTATGACATAGTCGTTGCCATGTACCACGATCAGGGACATATTCCGTTAAAACTGAGCGGATTTAAATATGATTTGCAAAAAAATAAGTATGAATCGGTGAGCGGAATCAATTGTACAATCGGTCTGCCAATCGTCAGGACCTCTGTTGACCATGGAACGGCATTTGGAAAAGCAGGTGAAGGCAGAGCGAATGAAGAAAGTATGATGGACGCTATTTTTGCCGGTGTGGAGATGGCGGAACATAGAATGGCGCAGTCTGACCGACCGGTCGAATGATGCGTTACAGCAAGAATAAAATTGGCGCAGGAACTGCGAAAGAGGGCATCATGGAATCAGTGTATGAGAGAGTAAGAAATAAAAAGAAAATGTGGGATACCATACATTTTGCTAAAAAGGAAAATGTGAAAGTATTTGTCTGGGGAACCGGGATGATTGGAACCGGGATGGGGTATGAATTTCTCAGAAAACTGGATGTTAAGCCAGATTTTTTCTGTGACAGCAACAGTGAAAAATGGGGAAGCGATATAAAAGACGGAATTAAGTGCGTCGCTCCTGAAACGATGAGAAAATTCGATAATGTGGTATGTTTTGTTCTGGTCGGAATTAAGACTGAGTTTGAAGTATGTCGGAAGCTGCGGGACATGGGGATTGTGGCATATGTGACTTGCATGGAATTAAGTACGGCAGATCTGTTTCTTTATGACTATTTTCCTTTTTTAAAGCAGCCTCGCACCGTGGTCTATACATGTATTACGGGTGGTTATGACGAACTGATAGTGCCGGAGTATAGATCCGAAGAATGCGATTACTATTTGATATCGGAAAATGATATTACGGAAAATACGATTTATAAGTGGATCAGGCTGCATGACGTGATACCTTTCAAGGATTTAGACCCTACAAGGCAAAACAGATACTGCAAAATTAATGTACATGAAATATTTCCGCAGTACGATTACTCAATTTATGTAGATGGCAATATAAAAATCGTAAGCGACATAACCATGTGTCTGGCGGATATAAAGCGGTCTGGAATGGCTGTTTCCGGGAAAAGCAGCAGCTTATGCACATATGTAGAAGCGCTTAGGTGTATCGGAACAGGGAAAGATAATAAAGAGAAAATTATCAGACAAATAGAGCGATATTATCAAGAGGGTATGCCCCGGTATTTTGGAGAATTTTTGTGCAATGTTCTGGTGAGAAACCATACCAGTCCGGTGTGCCAAAAGCTTATGCAGGATTGGTGGAATGAGGTGTATAAAGAGTCAAAGAGAGATCAGATTTCGCTGCCATATGTATTATGGAAAAACGGTTTTACCGCCGATGATGTTGGTACGATTACAGAAAATCCACGTCAGGGAAGTTATTATTGGAAGTATGATACCGGTCATAAAGGCAGATAGGAGGATGAAAGTTACGTGATGGGGGAATTCATGAACAGTAGTCAGAATGCGGAGATTTATTTATGCATGTCCGCAAACGCGGCGGCAGAGATTCGACAATCTCCTGAATTTGAGAAAAAAGCGGGTTTGTTTAGGATGATCGGGGATGAATTATGAACAAAAACAGATCAAAAAACGGCAGTATCGCAATCTGGGGAACGAGAGCATTGGGGAAGACTGCTTTTCATCACTATAACGATACAAAAAATATTATATGCTATATTGATAATGATGCCGGTAAATGGGGAGAGAAGCTGAACGGAATTGAAATATGTCCGCCGGATATATTGAAAGAAATAGATGTTGATGTAGTTTTGGCGATGAATTACGGGGTGGAGGATGTAAGAAAACAGTTATACGAGAAATATGGCATAGCTTCTTCCGCATTGTTTCAGATAAAGGAGGAGGTCTTTTCATTAGAGGGACATTCGGTCAGCGATGAAAATATAGCAGGCGATACCTGCATTGTGCAGTTTTCAGGAGGATTAGGGAATCAAATGTTCCAATATGCTTTCTATAGAAATTTGAAAACAAGAGGAAAGTGCGTATTGGCAGATTTGGAAAGATATGAACGTATTGGCGGGATGAAATTTCAACTGCCGGATGTATTTGAAAAAATCAACCTTAAATTATGCACAAAGGAACAAAAAAGGCAGCTCATTGAGACGAATGTAATCGAAAAAAATAAGAAAAAGAAATTTGTGATTTACAAAGAATCGGTCGGCTATGAGAAAGACAGGAGAAAGAAAGCAGACTTGTCATTACTGGATATTACAGGGGGGATTATTTCCGGGATCCACCAGACATATAAATTCGCAGCACAGATCAGGGAAACGCTGCTGAAAGATTTTACGTTTGACTTTATGCGTGAAGAAGGGCTGGTAAACCTGCATAATGATATCATTCATAGCAATGCAGTCAGCGTTCATATAAGGCGGGGAGATTATATTTTAGAACAGAATAAGTGGAGTTACGGCGGCATTTGTACGGAAAAGTACTATGAAGACGCCATACATTATATAAAAGAAAAAGCAGGTCGATGTACGTTCTGGTTTTTTTCTGATGATATCGACTGGGTGAAAGAACACTATGACAAGGATGAGTACAGTGCGGTGTTCGTAGAGAGGTCGATGTTTGAACATTATCAGGATTGGTATGATATGTATTTGATGAGTATTTGTAAACATAATATTATTGCCAATAGTACATTTAGCTGGTGGGGAGCATGGCTGAATCAAAATGCAGATAAAATAGTCATTGCGCCGGAAAAGTGGATTCACCGGTTTGATTATGAGGATATATATCCGTCAGAATGGATTAGGTTTCAGCGGGAAAGAGATATATGTTTGCATGAAAAGCGTTTTGAATAACAGATATGAATGAGTATTAAAACAAACAGGAGGGATTTAAGATGAAAAAGATTATAGTATATGGTTTGGGACAGGAATATAGAAAACATAAGTTTTATCTGGAAAACGAATTTGATATCGCAGGGTATAGTGACAAGAAGGCATTTGATATGGAGGGATATATCCCTGTAGACAAAATCAGAGATTATGATTTTGATTTTATATTTGTGACCAGTTCACAATATTTTGAAGAAATACGGGAGGAACTGGCAGACAAGTATTCGATTGAAAGAGAAAAAATTATATATATCAATGATATCCTGGGGAATTTTCAGAACAGTAAAGTCAGAAAAGAATGGATAAAGAAAAAATTGCTGCAAATACCAGAGGGCAGTATTTTACTGGATGCGGGTGCAGGACAAATGAAATACGCGCCTTACTGCAAGCATTTGAGATATATAGCTCAGGATTTTGGAGAATATAGTTCAAAAACAGCGGAGGGCGGCTTACATAGCGATCTGAAAGGCTGGGATGACCTGGATAAATCAAAACTGAATATTGTTTGCGATGTGATTGATATGCCGTTAGAAGACGAATCCGTCGATGTGATTCTCTGTTCAGAAGTTTTTGAGCATTTGAAGAATCCTATATTGGCTGTAAAAGAATTTGGCAGAGTTTTAAAAGAAGAAGGCCAGTTGATACTAACAGCTCCGTTTTGCAGTCTGACACATATGGCGCCGTATTTTTATGGTACTGGTTTTAGCGAATACTGGTATAAAGATCATTTGGCGGATGCCGGATTTGAAATAAATGAGTTGATACCGTTTGGTAATTATTTTCAGTATTTGTCGCAGGAATTGTTCCGTGTAAATGAGATGGCACAGCAGTATTGTCATACACAATTGAGTGCGGATGAGATCAGGATGATAGCGGATAACATAAAGTTATTGACGAAGTTGTCTGAGCATGACAAGGGATCCAAGGAGGTATTGTGTTTTGGCATGATGTTATCTGCGACGAAAAAGAAAAGAGCATAGACAGATTGATGCCTGAAAGGGGATGTCGAAAGTGGAAACGTGGATTAGAAAAAAATTACACACAATGATAAAGGAGGAATTGGCTGCGGGAAGACAGCTTGCGGTATGTCCCTATGCAGAAGTCGGTATGGCGCTGGTGGAACTGCTGGAAAAAGTCTATGCGGTAAAAGATGTGACTATTTTTGACAATGGGTTGTCAAAATATAATCCGGCTATTCATTCGGTGGAGGAACTGAAAAAACAGGATACAGAAAACATGACACTTATACTGACATCTATGAGCGATAAAAACAGTGAGGAAATTAAAAAGCAGATCAATGATCTTGGTACGAACATTGTTGTAAGGAGTATATTGGAGCCTGATATACTGGAAAGTCCACAAAAGGCGGATTATTTTCAGAATATCCGGAAGCTGCTTTCATGCAAAAAAGTCAAAGCCAAAAATTATGTGCGCATAGGAGGAGAAAGAGGCGACGGTGGTTATATTATGGTCGATGATTTCAATTCACAGATGCATGCTTACAGTGTCGGTATCGGTGACAATGTTACATGGGATATGGAGCTTGCGCATAAAGGGATAAAAGTTTTTATGTATGATCATACCATTTATCATTTGCCGCAGGTACATAATAATTTTGCGTTTCAAAGGCTGGGTGTCGGTACAGGGGAACAGTGTATGCCGCTTGCGGATATTTTGCGTAAGAATGGTGATCTGGATAATCGGAATCTGGTTTTGAAAATGGATATCGAGGGCGCGGAGTGGGATGTTTTGGACAGCATATCGAGCGGGCTGTTGAATAATTTTATGCAGATATCGTTGGAACTTCATGGTATTTGCAATTTGGAGCATAAGGAGCAGATACTGAAAATATTGCATAAGCTTGGTATAACACATCAGGCGGTTTGGGTTCACGGAAATAACATTGACAAAGCGGAAACCGCAGAAGGGATTTTAGTTCCCAATCTGATTGAAACCACCTATGTGAGGAAGGATGACTGTCTGTTTGAAGATGGCGCATGTGAATTTCCGATGCCACTGGATCTGCCCAATATAGCGCGCAGGAGAGATTTTATATTAGGTAATTGGGGAGTGGAATCGGATGACTAAAAATGAGGCAGAGTCCAGAGAGAAAATTGAATGGGTTAACTGGTGGATTGAGAAGGCGCATGACATAACCTGTAAACGAATCTTATTGATCGGAGATTCGGTAGCAAGGGATTATAGAAAAGTTTTAAATACAAGACTAAGGGAGCAGGGATATGTCATTGATTTGCTGGCAATGTCACACAGTATATTTGATAACCTGTATTTACAGGGAATTAAATATTATATAGAAGTTATAGTAGCGGAATATCAGTATGACTATGTGATATTTAACGGGGGTACACATCACGGATATTCAGTTTCATGCATCAATCAGGAAAATAAGCAGCGTGAGTATTGCCAGAAATTGAAGGACATCCTGAAAGTGCTGGAGAGAATCAATCGTAATATTATCACCTTAGGAGGAACGCCTGAAAATGTAACTTATCCGGAGGCAAGAAATGATGAGATTGAAGTGAGAAACGATCTTTTAAAAAGCGTATCGCTGGAAGCAGGTTACAAATTTGTGGATTTATATGAGCGGCTGTGCGATAAAGATTTGTTTATGAGAGACAGATACCATTATTTAGAAGTTGGAAATGAGTACATCACAGATATTATTCAAGAGATCATAGTGGGTTAGGAAAAAGACGTGAGGTGTAAATCGTGAAACATGTAAGGACATTAAGTATGTATTTGCCGCAGTTTCATAGAGTTGCGGAGAATGATGAATGGTGGGGGGAAGGCTTTACAGAGTGGACAACCGTACGGGGAGCCACATCATTGTTTGAGGGACATAAGCAGCCAATACAGCCATTGAATGGTAATTATTATGATTTGTTGGAAAAAGAAACAATGGAATGGCAGGCGTCGCTGATGAAACAATATGGCATTGATGGTCAATGCTTTTATCATTATTACTTTAAAGACGGCCGCCAGATTCTTGAAAAACCGGCAGAGAATCTTTTAAAGTGGAAAGATATTGACATGCCGTTTTGCTTTTGCTGGGCAAATCAGACGTGGGCGAGAACGTGGAGTAATCTTAGGGGAAATTCATGGGCGGATAAGTATGAGAAGAAGGGGAAAAGAGACGATGACGGAATACTGATCGAGCAGCGCTATGGGAGAGAGGAAGAGTGGAAAGCGCATTTTGAGTATCTTTTACCGTTTTTCAAAGATGAACGGTATATTAAATTAAATGGGGCGCCTGTGTTTATCTTTTTTGCGCCGCTAACAATTCCATGTTTACCACAAATGGTTGATTATTGGAATGAGCTGGCAGTTGCGTATGGTTTTAAGCGTATTTATTTTATCGGGATGAAAAGTAACCGGTACATTTACGGGCTGGATGCGCTGGCGCTGTTCTCGCCTCATATGGTTTGGGAACTGGATCAGCCGACAGGCGGAATACAGATGATCGACTATGACCGGATATGGGAGAATATCCGGAAAACGGAGAAAATCCAGGGATGTAAAACGTATTATTGCGGTGTGCCGAATATTGATGACACGCCGCGGAGAGGTAGAAGCAACGGCGTAGTATTGAAGAATTTCTCCATAGAAAAGTTTTATGAAGGGATGTGTATGATTTATCAAAAGAGTGTGGAGGCGGGAAACGAGTTTGTCTTCATCAATGCATGGAATGAGTGGGGAGAGGGTACGCAGTTAGAACCGGATGCGGAATATGGCTATGCCAAGCTGGAGGCTGTGCATAGAGCGCAAAAGCATATTTTAGATCATTCGGATATTTGCAGAGAAGCACAGATGCGGAACCGCGATCATGATTATCCGGACAGAGGAGGATCTGGGACTGACTATCTTTCTACTGCCAGATGCTTTGATCAATGGATGGGCTTAAGAGAAAGGAATGTATCCGTAGCGGATTACTTAAAGAAGTACGGGGTGATGCGGGTAGCTGTTTACGGATATGGGATGTTAGCGAGACATTTGATTCCGGAATTAGAGAAAAATGATATTGTGATTGACTATATTATTGATAAGAGTTACAGGATTAATTCTCTGAAATATGAAGTAAAGAAACCTGATGATGAGTTTAAACCGGTGGATGCTGTCATTATTACGATAGTCGATGAGTTTGACCATGTTTACAATATTTTGAAAGGACGGGTGAACGGCAGACTCTTTTCCCTGTTTGAAATTGTCAGTGAATTGTAGTGTAAAAAGAAGAAAGATCGCAAAAGGTGAACCATGTCTACAGAAAAGAGAAGGTATATTTTATACGGGACCGGCGGGGAAGCGGAACGGTTTCTTTTTCAAAATCAGGATATTCTGGATCGTATATCGTTTTGTATCGATCGGAGAAACACAGGAAAATTTCATGGTATAAGCGTGTACTCGTCAGACGAAGTTACTCTTTGTGATTATATGGAAACGCACTGTCTTATCGTGGCGGCAGGCAGTATGAAAGTGTTTACGGAGTTAAAGAGAAAATTGTGCGCACAGGGATTAAAGGAGTGGGAACATTTTCTATGGTCAAAGGTTTTTCGCAAGAAGGTTGTGGTGATCAATGCAAACTGTCATGGAGAGGCGATTGAAAAATATTTGAATCTGAGCCCCTCTTTTTGTAATGAGTATATGATATATCCGCTTTTAGCCGTACATCTGAATCTGAAGGGTGAGATAGAACCGGAGCTGCTTAAACATACAGATGTATATATTCATCAGGATATACGGGTAGAAAATGAAATGGGTTATAAGCTTTCGGATGAATATGTAAAAGGCTGCCTTCCGGAGCATGTGACAGATATATGTATTCCGAACTTCGTTGGGATGGGGCGGTGGATGTACCCTGCGCTTGGCGGACTTGACAAGGTGATAAATAGTATGCAGGGACCTCTTTATGTGTTGTACAAAGATGCTGTTTTAGACGAGGCGGTGGATTGCTGTGAACGTTATGAGGAGTTTAGAACATACTGGATGAATTACAGCTACGAGGATGACAGGTTAGAGGAGATCTTCGCTGTAAGTATGAATAAACTAAAGGAAAGAGAGAGGAATTGGGATATAAAGATATATGATTTTATCGAAAGAAATTATAGAAAAATCCCTTGTTTTACAGACGCAAATCATCCGTCTAAATATGTCATGAAGGAAGTCGGAAGACAGTTGGCAGAACGGATGGGGCTTAGTGACATTAATGATGAAAATTATGAATCAAGTCTGGGATTAAGGGTTCCTGTTTTGAATTGTATTTTGACGTATTATAACCTGGAGTTTGAGGTCTGCTCTGAGGTAAGGAATGAATATTTAGGAAAAAGGGTAGTAGAAGAGATCGATGACTATATAAAGGCCTATCTTTGGTGGTATCACGGTATCAGTATGGAAACCGGACGTGAGGAGATAATATAATGCGGAATCTTTTATTGGTTCATCTTGAGAGTTTAAATACACTTACATATCAGATGAATAGGGACATGTTTCCAACTCTGCGAAAGTGGGAGGATAAGTCGGTCGTTTTTTCCGATTATTTTTCGACGGCCACTTCTACATACATGGTAATTTCCGATATGGCTTATGGAGGAATGCTGCAAAATGAACCCTGTGACAGTATGGACAGCCATCTGCAAAAATATTGTTATAAGAGTTCTCTGTTAGATGACATGAGGGAACAGGGCTATCTGGTTTATGCGGTGAACTATCCGGTGGACAGTGATGCGGAAAAATGTAATACCAGGAATTTTATGGGACATAGTGTAAAGATGGCTCAGGTAGAATCTTATGAACAGTATTTACAGTCTTTGCGTGAAGCCATGTCAAAGGGACAGCCCTTTGCGGTATGGGCATGTAATTATATCAGCAACGTCACCTGTCACCAGACCATAAAAGATGCTGCGGCAGAAACCGGGCTGGAGCAATGGGAATCCAGCTATGTTGATTTGGACAATTCAGTCAGGGATCTGATGGATATATTGGAAAACAATGATCTCATTGAGAGCACGACCGTTCTCTTTTATGGGGATCATGGAGATGATTTTTTTGCGCATGGCAGACATGGAGGACTGACGCATGCGATTGAGCCATATGCATCTTTGATAAATACACCGTTTTGGATTTATGATTCCCGTTTCTCCCCGGAGCGTGTCAGCGCGCTGCTTGATACAACGGATATTCGTGGCATAATTACGCAGCTTCTGCAATTACCGGAAGAAGCGAAGCGGTTGACGGATATAGATATTCCCTTGAGAAAATACTCGCTGGCAAGAAACTTATTTGCAGCGCAGAGAGTCAGAGAACAATCTTTTCATAAAGGATACAGCCTGACGGATGGCAGATTTTTGTTTTTGGCTTCCGATAGCGGTATGGAATTGTTTCATATCAAAATGGATGCGGGCTGTCAGCATAATCTGCTGGATTACTTTGATTTTCAGGGAAACGTACTCTCATTAAATGAAAGAGCGTATCATAGCATGAAGTATCATTTTAACGCAGTGGTAGACAGCGGTTCGCTGGCGCAGACAGAGTATTTCTTTTATGAGTTTCGCAAGCAGCTGATGAAAGAAGTAAAAGAGCTTTATGAGTATGCGGAGTGTGATAAACGGTGTTGGGAAATTGATTTTGAACAGATCAATTATGGTCATGATGAAAGAGAGAGGAGGCGGCAGGTTGAGAGCGAAAAGGATATGGTTATATCCGATACGCTCAATCGTTTATTAAACTGTATGCAGGTGGATGAACTGACGGTTTATGGAGAGGTGAGAGATGAATTGCAGGGGTTATATCCGGCGGTAAAGAAATCCGTGCTCTCTCGTCTGGATGATACAATCGAAGGTGAGGTTTTGTATCTTGCTCTGAAAAATACGGATGAACTTCATGAGATTGCGGCATGGATAGAGTGGTTCCGTGAAAAGATGACAATACTTGTATATATCAGGGAAAGTCTGGAGCGGGACAAAGATACGGAGGCATCACTGAACATAACCTGTCAATATCATAACAGTCAGTGGCTGGACGGAACGATTTATTTTATGGGTAAGATTTTTGAGTATCCCGCTTCTATGACTGTTCCGGAGCAGTTCAGGGTTTTGGCGGTCATTCATTTTTATAACGAGGCAGATATACTCGAAAAAACGATAGAATATTTGCTTGATAATGATGTAGATCTCTATCTGGCGGATAACTGGTCGGATGACGGTGGCTATGAAACCGCGCAGCGGTATAGGGAGAAATACCCTGACAGAATATTTCTGGAACGATTTCCGGAATCGGGGCCGAGCGGTAACTATGACTGGTATCATCAACTGGAACGGACTGAGCAGATTGCAGCGGAAACGGCCTATGACTGGTATATCCATTATGATGTGGATGAAATGCGGCTGGGGCCGTGGAAAGGTAAGAATTTAAGGGAAACGCTTTATTATATCGACAGGCTTGGATACAATGCGGTTGATAATACTGTAATTGATTTTAAGCTGACGAAAGAAGATGAAAATAATATTTTTATGCGTGATACCTATTTTGCGTTCCGCCACACGAGAGACGGTTATCTACAGAGAAAGACATGGAAACATGCGGACGAGATAGAATTAAAAAAGTCAGCCGGACATACGGTAAAGATTGAAAATCCCAAAATATTTCCACTAAAGATTCTCAACAGGCATTATCCGTTAAGAAGTGCGAAACAGGCGTACAGAAAAATATTCGTTGACAGGAAGCCAAGATTTGCGAAGGAGCGAAAAGAGCGCGGCTGGCATGGACATTATGAGGATATAAACACTAAGAAAGACTTGTTTACGCATGCAGACAATTTGATTTTATGGGACGACAGCGTTTGGGAAAAGTATTATATATCCCTGTTTATGGGCTGTGCCATACGGATTAATGATCCGTGTCACTTTGATACTTACCGGAAATATCTGGAAGGCAGAAAAGTGGTGCTTTATGGAGCCGGTACCTATGGAAAATATTGGTGCGAACAAATGGCGGAGCATACGGAAATTGTTGCATGGGTAGATCAGGATCACTTATATCTGCCATGGTTTTGCTGTAGGGAGATTCAGCCGGTAGAGCGTTTGACTGAACTGGAATTTGACGCGGTATTTATTGCAGCTGCACGCAATGGAGTAAGGGGGCGTGTAAAGGAAACACTGATGCAGATGGGTATTCCGGAGAGTAAAATATATTGAGCTTTATATGTGAAAGATGTGGAAGGACAGAATGAAAAAAGGATATATCAGTGTTATCGTTCCGGCATATAACTGTGAAGAATATCTGGGTAAATGTCTGGACAGTATCATTGGGCAGGAATATAAAGAGATAGAGATAATTCTGATAAATGACGGATCATCTGACCATACCGCGCAGATTTGTGAACATTACGCCCGAAAAGAGCCAAGAATCGTCTATATGGAGCAGCCGAATCATGGTATCGCGTATACGAGAAAAAAAGCGGTCGGGCTGGCGTCCGGGCAGTACATAGGGTTTGTAGACGCGGATGACTTTATAGATGAAACGATGTACGGACAAATGATTCCTTATATGGAAAAGGCCCAATTGGTGACCTCCGGCTATTATTATCAAAAGGGGAAAGTTTTTGATGCAGTTCCGGAAGGATTGTATGAGGGACAACGGGCCAAAAAGTATTTGTATGAAAATATGCTCTTTTTTGAAAATACATGCAAAATTGGAATTACAACTAATTTGTGGAGCAAATTGTTTCTTGCACAAAAATTGAAAAAGGCAGCGGCAGAGTCCACGGAAAATCTGTTTGTGGGAGAAGACGCGGACATCCTGTTCCGGTATATTTTATTGTGTGATTCTGTCTATATATCCGGCATATGCGCTTATCATCATGAGTCAACCGCAGATTCTATTATGAATACGGTCAACCGCAGTTATTTGAGAAATGTGGATTGTCTATACCGCTCATTAACGGAAGTATTTGAGGAGTCGGCATACGGGGACGTAATACTTCCTGAATGGAACCGCTGGATTTGGATGATGCTCCAGAATGCGCCGCAATTTATGGGCTGGCAGATCGAAAAGCCAAAAGAACGAATCCGGTATATATCGCCTTACATGAATCTGCTTTCCGGGAAAAAGGTTATTTTGTATGGGGCGGGAGCAGTCGGAAAGGATTTTTACAGGCTGCATAAGAGCAGTAAGGATGTAGAAATTATCCTCTGGACGGACCAGAACTGGGAGCGATTACAAAAGGAAGGATTTGATGTCTGCGCGACAGAAAAGATATGTGATGTAAATTTTGATTATATCATACTTGCTGTCAAAGGAAGAGAAGCGGCGGATCTGATTGGGGTACAGCTTCGGCAGCGTGGAATCTCTGATGCTAAGATCTTATGGAAAAAGCCTGTAGAAATAGACGATTAAGGAACGGAGTGATGTATGGATATCATAGCAAAGGTAATGGAGCGCAATACATCTTTATGTGAAAACAGCTGCCCGGAGATTCAATCATGGAACAGATTTTATGCGTGCGGAAAGGACAGGAAACTCTTTGTTTTTGGAACAGGGGGAGGCTTGGACTATCTGATCCGGAATTATTATGACCGTATAGAAATAGATGGCGTAATCGACAATGACAAAAGCAGGCAGGGGCAGAAATTAGGATGGTGCTGTGGGGAAGCATGGCAGACAAAGTATGAAGATATGCTGATTCAGAGCCCCGGCGTGCTGAATCGGTGTGATAAAAGCGAAGTTGTCGTATTGATTACGAATACAGGAAATTGTGATTCTATGGTGAGTCAACTGCAGAAGATGAAGATCGAACGATATTTTTTGCTGCTGATGATGGAGATAAACAAAAGAAAAGAATCGTCTGACAAAACGCCGGAAGATACGGAAAAAATAAAGGAAGACTATACGGATTGGTGCTGCGGCCAGAAAATCATGCAGAATAAAATTGTCATGCGGATAGGTGAATACGGCGGACATGCCAGACGTATTACGGAAGAATTATTGCGAAGCAGGAATGATCTTGATATTGTGTGGATCGTTCATAAGTATATTACGGGACTGCTGGGAAAAATCAGGCAGATTTATGAAAAAAACTGGAAAAGATATCTGTATGAAATGGAAACGGCTAAGATATGGCTGTTTGATGTCAACGTACCGGAGCATGTCAGAAAAAGAGAAAAGCAGATATATATTCAGGTGAAACATTGGGCCAGCATTACGTTGAAAAAGTTTTATCTGGACGACAAGTCTTCGTGTGTGTCTGATGAGATTGCCGAACGGATACGGCGGGATGGGGCGAGGATGGATTATCTCTTTTCGGGAAGCAAACTGGACGAAGAATCATGCAGGAGCGGTTTAGCCTTTCAGGGAAAAGCTGTCATGTTAGGTTCCGCACGCTCAGATATTCTCTTTGATAAAACAATGCGGAATAAAGTGCGCGCAAAATTTCATTTAGCACAGGATACACATATCCTGTTATATGCGCCGACTTACAGAAAGAGAGGAGTAGAGGAACATTGCAGTGTTTCGGCTACTTTGCAGACGGACTTGCTGGTGGATGCACTACAGGATAAATGGGGCGGGAAGTGGGTTGTTTTGATTCGGCTGCATCCGTGGATTGATTTTGTTAAAAGCGGCCTGACGGAAAGTGAGACAATCATCAATGCCGGAGATTATCCGGAGAGCGAAGAGCTGGTGGCAGCTTCGGATATTATGATTACAGATTATTCCAGCATTATGTTTGAAGCTGCATTTATGAAAGCACCGGTTTTTTTATATGCACCGGATAGACGGGAATATATTGATGGGGAACGTGGACTTTTACTGGATTACGATACGCTTCCGTTTCCTGCCGCCGGGACAAATGAGGATTTGAGACAGAGAATACTGGATTTTGATATAGACAGTTATGAAAGGAATCTGGAGGAGTTTTTAAACCGTTATGGTGTGTGTGAAGATGGCCATGCGGGTGAGCGCGCCGCAAAATTTATTGTGGATTTAATAGATGGTTCTTTACGGTAAATGAGTCGGCAGACAAAACCGAAAATGCATGTAACAAGATTGAGACACAGTATTTATACGGAAATGGAGAAACGGTATTATGCCTGAAATTTCAGTTTTGGTTCCCGTATGTAATGTGGAAGCTTATTTGGATCAGTGCATACAAAGCCTGCTGGCCCAGAGCTTTCAGGATATGGAGATTATTTGTGTAGATGATGGTTCGACAGATCGCAGCGGGCAAATACTGGATTGTTATGCGGCATCTGATGAGCGGATCAAAGTGATACATAAAGTAAATACCGGATATGGAAACAGCATGAATACGGCGCTGGATCATGCGTCAGGAGATTATGTCGCTATTTTGGAAAGCGATGATTTTGCAGAACCGGATATGCTGCTGCGTTTGTATGAGACAGCGGCTGCACATAACACAGAGGTTGTGAAAGCTGATTATTATAATTACAGGGACGGTAAAAATGAAAAGGGAAACCGTCTGCGGGAATATCCCAAGGGGCGGGTTTTGTGTCCGGACGAATATCCAGAGATTCTGAATCTGGCTGATACAATCTGGTCCTGCTTATACAGGCGGGATTTCTTACTCGCGCACGATATCCGTTTCCATGAGACGCCAGGCGCATCTTATCAGGATATTTCCTTTGCCATACAAGTATGGCTGTATGCAAAGAGTGTGTATTTTATGGATGATATTGTGCTGCATTACCGACGGGATAATCCGGGCGCATCTATGAATAATCCGTCTAAGCTGTTTTGCGTATTTGATGAGTACGAGTGGGTAGAGAAAAAGTGTCGGGATTTGATAAAGAATAATCCGGTCCTGGAATGGAATTTTGCAGCGTCCAAGTATCGGGATTACTTTAATCATTATCATAGAGTGGGCGTGCAGTATCAGTACGCTCTATTGCTGCGGTTAGACGAAGCTTTTCGTGAGGACCGGAAGGCTGGAAAGATTCAGCAGGAGGCTTTTTCGCCGTCCGTTTGGCAAAAACTTTGTGAGATGGAAAGAAATCTGAATCTGTTTTTTCACAATACGGCAAGGAGTCAAGGGGATGACAGACTGCGCAAATGCAGGATTCAAAATCAGGATGTCTATGTGAATGCTTTTTTTGAAAAGCTGCAAAATTATCCGCAAATGATGATATATGGAGCGGGAAAGATCGGGCAGGATTTCGCGCGGGCCGTAATGGGTCGGGACGGCCATGTGGATGGCTTTATCGTGACGAATCTGTCGGAACAGAAAAGAGAATGCATGGGAATTTTAATACATGAAGTGCAGGAAGTCACAGATTTGGTAGAAAGCTGCGCCATAGTGATTGCGGTCGCGGAGCGGACGCAGTATGAACTGTATCGGATTTTGGAAAGCTATGGTTTCCGGAATATTTTCAGAGTGGATGAGGTAATAAGGCAAAGTGTTTTGACTTAAAGGCAGGGGAACAGATGATGGATGAGACGAAATTGATCAGAGAAATACAGAAGGGATTGCTGCGATGGTATGATTTTAAACCGGACAGCAAGGTGCTTTACATAGGGGATGCAGAGGAACCGGTTGCGGAGTGGCTGGCAGACATCGGCCAGGAGGTGACCTGTGTGACCCTTTCGGATGTCCTTATGAGAGAATGGACAGAGTCTCATCAGAATAAATTTGATTATTTGATTTCCATTGCGGACATTGAGAAAAAGGAAGAGCCGGTCAGGGTTCTGGCTGTATGGAAAGGTCTGCTTAAGGCAGACGGAAATATTCTTCTGGGCGTGAACAACCGATTGGGACTGCGGTATTTTTGCGGGGACAGGGACTGCTATACAGGACGCAATATGGATGGAATAGAGGATTACAGGAGAGCCTATGCCAAAAGGGAGGATATTTTTCAAGGGCGGATGTATGATTGCCATACGCTCAAAAAGATGCTGCTGGAAGCAGGTATATGCTCGTTTCAGTTTTACTCCGTGTTGTCTGATCTGAAAAATCCGGCGCTGATTTTTGCGGAGGATTATCTGCCAAAAGAGGATCTGGCAAACCGGGTTTTTCCTACATACAATTGTCCGGAAACGGTCTTTCTGGATGAAGAGCCGCTGTATAACCAGATGATTGACAACGGTATGTTTCATCAGACGGCGAACGCATATGTGATTGAGTGCGCCATGAATGGGACATTGTCGGATATCAGTCAGGTGACCGCTTCTCTGGAGAGAGAAAAGGGGAATGCCTTTCTGACTATAATCCGCAGGTCGGGAATCGTAGAAAAGAGAGCCATATATCAGGAAGGGATTCCAAGATTAGCGGCGTTGATTGAACATGCGCAGGATTTAAAAGCCCATGGATTACAGGTTGTAGATGCATGGCTGACAGATGGCGTATACCGGATGCCTTATATGGATGCCGAGGTGGGACAGGTCTATCTAAAACGGCTGCTGTTCAGCGATAAGGAGGCGTTTTTGAAGGAAATGGATCATTTTAGAGATCTGGTCATGCGGTCGTCAGAGGCGGAAACGGAGGACAGAGGGGACGGTAAGGGTGTGATTCTGCGTAAGGCTTATCTGGATTTAGTGCCGCTTAACAGTTTTTATATGAATGGGGAATTTGTATTTTATGATCAGGAGTTTTGTGAAGCGCATTATCCGGCGAATGTGCTTTTGCTCCGTATGGTCAGCAGCTTATATGCGGGAAATTCCCTTCTGGAGAAAATACTCCCCAAGAGAGAATTGTTTGAAAGATATGGACTGACTGCGTATGAAGAGCATTGGTGGGAGTTGGAAGGAACCTTTTTACAGGGGGTATGGAATAGGAAAACATTACGGGTTTATTATGAAAAGTGCAGGCGCAATCCTCAGGTGACATATGCAAACCGTCAAAGAATGAATTACTCGGAAGCAGAGTACCGGCGCCTGTTTTTGGATATTTTTAAAGGGACAGAGGGTAAAAAGCTGATTTTGTTCGGATCCGGCGCATATACCAGACGGTTTTTCGGCTTATACAGGAAGGACTATCCGGTTTATGCGGTTGTGGATAATAATGCGGATAAATGGGGGACAGAGCTGGAAGGTCATGTGATTCAAAATCCGAATATGTTGAAGCAGCTACAGGAGGGGGAGTACAAAGTACTGATCTGTATTAAGGAGTCTCTTTCGATCGTTAAGCAATTGACGGACATGGGAGTCAAAAACTATGGTATATTTGACCCTTCAAAGTCCTACCCGAGAAATGCGCCAGCTGTTGCAGTCAGCGAAAAGAAGGATGGAGCGGTTCCGAAAAAATATCATGTAGGATATGTGGCGGGGGTGTTCGATATGTTTCATGTAGGTCATTTGAACATGCTTCGCAGGGCAAAGGAGCAGTGTGATTATCTGATTGTGGGTGTCGTATCGGATGAAGGAGTGTATCGCAAAAAAAAGAAATATCCCATTATTTCTTGTGAGGACAGGCTCGAGATGATACGTTCATGCAGATATGTGGATCAGGCAGAGGAATTGACAGCGGGGTATGACAGTATCAGAGACGCACATAAGCTGTTTCAATTTGACTGTCAGTTTACGGGAACAGATTATGCAGATCATCCTAATTGGCTTGCAGATAAAGAGTATCTGGAACGGCAGGGAGCGGAACTGGTATTTTTTCCTTACACGGAAAAGGTAAGTTCAACGCAGCTGAGAGAAAGATTGAAGGAGGAAGAACAGAAGTCATGAACAGGAAAGCGCTTGTATACGTTATCGTTCCGGTATATAACGTCAAGGATTATCTGGGGGAGTGTCTGGAAAGTATCATGGCACAGACATATTCCAATCTGGAGCTGGTTGTTGTGGATGACGGCTCAACTGACGGTTCGGCAGAAATCTGCGATCAATATGCAAAGACAGATGCCCGGATCAAGGTAATTCATCAGCAGAATATGGGGGCGGCGGCAGCAAGAAAAACTGCGGTATTCAGAGCGGCGGGAGAATTTATTTGTTTCGTTGACGCAGATGATGTGATTGAAAGTGAAATGATAGCATTTTTTGTAAACCATATGGGGGACTGTGATTTAATTACATCCGGCTGTTACTGTGAAAATGCGCCGGGACAGTATGATGAAAGGGTAGATGCCTTTGAAGCGGGAATATATGATACGCAGGAGAAATTAGCGTATTTTATTGCAAATATGATTGCATTCCGCAATCGGTTTGAAGATGGCATATTGCCATTTTTAGTAAATAAGATGTATCGTGCGGAGATTATGAAACCGGTTATAACAAGTATCGATCCATCCATTACCTATGCGGAGGACAGAGATCTCTTATTCCGGTATGCGCTGGAAGCAAAAGCGATCCGTGTGACACATGAGACTTATTATTATTATCGTTACAGAGTTGATTCCATTATGCGGAAGGCAAACGGGGCGTTTATGCATGATCTGAATGCGCTGTATTTATCGCTTGGCGGCGTATTTGAAAAACATCCGTACAAAGATGCGCTGCTGCATCAATTGCAGCTATTTATAACCTCAAGAATTTACTCTGTTTCATGGTATATGGGATTCGCGATGGATACGGGCGTTATCACATATGTGTTTCCGTTTTCGGACTTAGATTCTTCCAGCAGAATTGTGCTGTATGGGGCTGGTCGGGTCGGAGTAGATTATTACAGGCAGATTTACAGAAGAAAATTGGTTCAAATGGTTCTGTGGGTGGATAGAGAATGGGAGAGACACAGTGATTTCTACATGCCGGTTTTTGATCCGGCTGATATACAGACGTGTGAGTATGACTATATTGTTATTGCAGTGAAAAAGGAAATACTTGCTGACGATATCCGGCGGGAATTGATTCAAAGCGGGATAGAACAGGAAAAAATATTGTGGAGGATTCCGGCAATATTGTGATGAAAAGGCAGACGGGATGGGGGACGGGAGAGTGAATATTAGTTGTGCACCGCAGGGAATGGTGGTAGTAAAACATCCGAAACAAGGAATAGATGATATTTTAGAGGCAGGATTTTCGCACATTTTGCTGAGTCTGGCAATGATCTGTCCCGTGGAGGAGCCGGAAGAGACTGCATCCGTATCAGTGTATGCGCAAAGGCTGCATGGGCGGGCAAAGCTTTTTCTGGATCAATGTACCAATAGGCAGTCGCAGTGCACGATAGCCATTGCACCGTATCTGAAATGGAACGCAAAGCATGATGACCGGAACGGCCTGCTCAGCCGGTTGACGGAAGAAAGCATCAGGATTTGCGGACAGGCCGGCTGTAAATTCCTTGTGGTACAGCCAATGTTTGCCGGAATACCGGAAACCAGTCTATGGGACCGGAACAGAAAGTATTACTTTAAGCTTGCGGGGTATGCGCGGAAATATCACATGCAGATCCTTCTCCAAAACCAGTGCAGAGACTTAAACGGCCATCTGGTACGCGGGCTCTGCTCTGACGGCGGTCAGGCGGCACAGTGGATCGATGCGCTCAATGAGGCGGCTGGTGAAGAACGGTTCGGCTTTTGTATGGATGCGGGCGTGTGCAGCCTCTGCGGGCAGAATATGTATGATTTTATAATGGCTTTGGGAAAGCGTCTGAAAGCTGTGATATTGCGGGATTGTGACGGTACAGAAGACAGCGCATTAATGCCCTTTACGGCGGCCAGACGGGGACAGTCCCAGACGGATTGGCTGAATCTGATAAGGGGACTGCGGGAAACCTGTTTTGACGGGGAGCTGATTATGGACTTTCACGATACGGCGTCGGCTTTTTCACCGCTCCTGCGACCGGGAGTTTTACAGATGGCGAAATCCGTGGCGGACTATTTCGCATGGCAGATAGAGATAGAAAACCTGCTGAGGAAGTACCCGTCCAGAGTGTTGTTCGGCGCGGGCAATATGTGCCGGAATTATATGAAGTGTTACGGGGAGGCATACCCGCCGCTGTTTACCTGTGACAACAACAAAACGATCTGGGAGACCGAATTTTGCGGTCTGACGGTAAAACCGCCCGAGGTGTTGAAAGAGCTGCCGGGAGACTGCGCCGTTTTTATCTGTAACATTTACTACCGGGAGATTGAAGCCCAGCTTCGCCGGATGGGGATCGGGAATCCAATCGAGTTTTTTAATGACGAGTATATGCCGTCCTTCTACTTTGACAGGGTGGATAGGGAAGGGGAGGAAAAATGCTGACATTAGGCGTACAGACAAAAAATGTAGTCAATGACGAATATCCTGAGGAGGGATTCGCCATGCTGAAACGGGCGGGTTTTTCCTGTGCGGATTTCAGCCTGAACGGGTATCTGGTAAATACAGATATCTATCAGGCGTCCCTCAATCGTTTTTTTGACGCTTCTGTTTCAGAACTGGAGCGTTTTTTTACGCCGCATAAGAGGGGGGCGGAGGCAGCAGGCATCAGGATCAATCAGATGCATATGCCCTATCCGGTCTTTGTACCTGCCGGAGAAAAAGCGGTTAATGAGTATCTTTGGAGGGAAGTTGCTCCTAAGAGCATGGAGATATGTGCGTTTTTCGACTGTCCTTATATTGTCATCCACGGATTTAAACTCGCCCGTTTTCTCGGGTCCGGGGAACTGGAATGGGAGCAGACGGAAAAGTTTCTGGACTTTTTGGCGCCCATGGCCAAAGAGAAAGGAATTACGATGTGCGTTGAAAATTTATATGACAATATAGGGGGCCATTTGGTGGAAGGTCCATGCTGTCACGCGAAGAGCGCGGTTGCGCGGATAGAGCGCCTGAATGACAAATATCAAAGTGAAGTGCTTGGATTTTGTTTTGACACGGGACACGCGAATCTGGTAGGATTGAATCCGGAAACTTTCATATCAACGCTTGGCGATCATCTTAAGGTCTTACATATTCATGACAACGATGGGATGTCCGACTTGCATCAGATACCGTTTACATTTACGAGAACGCGTGAAAATCTCCCTTCCACCGATTGGGAGGGCTTCGTCAGAGGGTTGAAGAACATTCATTTTCAGGGCACGCTCAGTTTTGAGACGGCGCCGGTGCTGTCGGCATTTCCGCAGGAGATGAAACAGGATGTCCTTGCGTTTATTGCCGGAATCGGGGCATATTTTGCTGGAAGGGTATAACTGGATGATACGGGATCAATGTCATTTTGATAGTTATTTCTGCATTAAGTTAAGCAAAAACATGGAAGTTTAATAGTTTTTGAGACTTGCATTTGTTAAAAAACAAATTCTGGGGCGGAAGTTGCTCTGTAAAACTTTTTGCAAAGATAAATTGCCATTTTCATCTTGTTGTGGTTGCGGCTGAATGTGACAGTGCAGACAATTTGGCAGAAATAAAAACAGAGTGGCAAACAGAAAAAATTTAAATAGGAGAAAAACACGTTATGAAAGATATAGAAAAATGGATAGACAACTTATTTGAAAATACGATTCCAGATGCGGTGGTTGCTATAGCATTCAATCTCTATGAAGATGGAGAAAACCAGTGGTCTGTTGAAATGACAGGCAGTAATACTTTTGATATAGAAGATTCTGATTGGGCTTGTGAAGAAGTATTTGACACAAGAGATAATATACTGTCGTGGATACAAAATGCTACATGGGAAGAAATTTTGCAGGAAACAATCAGCAAAATCCAAAAATATATTGAAGTGGGTAAATATGCCGAAAGAATGAAGTCTTATGCGGGTGTTGGCGTTGGTTTTGTTGATGGGGATATTACGATTGTGTATAAGAAATAATTATATTCAGAGTTGAACAGGAGCGAAGAAAATGGAAAAGTCGTTAAAATTTAAAGAAATTCTATCTTGAACACAGACAGGAATTGATTGAGACAGTCATCAGGGAATGCGAAGAATACCTGGATGCAGATGAGTGGATGGAGGAGGAAACTTTTCCCCGCATAAAGGATTTACCATCTGAAACTCAGAGGAGGAAGGCAATTTTGGAAAATAGAGTTAATGCGTACGCTTTGCATACCAGAGAGTTTCTTATAAGTAAATTAGATTTTTTAAATGGAGAAGTTCAGGAATTTATTCCTGCACAAAATGAAGAGGATAATGGTATTGCCGCTATGGATGTGAAATGGGAAAGCGGGGTTCATTTAATTATTTATCAAACTTCATGGAGTGGGTATTATTATGCTGTGCGTAATAATGAGGAGATTTCCCATACTTTTCGGATGAGAGAATTAAAAGATTCGCCAGTCTATATTCAAAGGCTGATTAATGATATCGACAATGGACGTTATGATCATAAACTTACACCTGGTGAGGCCCACCTGCAATTTGTTCAGGAAACAGGCTTGACAAGTTATATGAACAATACAAAGTGGGATAAAATTTTCAATATTATCCGGTCAATCAAAGAAACAACGAACAGGGATATTCCGATTATGTATAAATGTACTTTTGAGACCGAAAATCCGATACATTACTGGTCTGTTTGTGGAGACGAATATTTGAACAAAAGAATGTATAAATATATTGAGTGGTTAAAGATTCAGCCGGTTGTATGTGATTGCGGGTATCGGGGACGTCTGGTGGAACCTGAGTATACATATTATGATTATACATCTTTACTTTTAGAAAAAATGGACGCCGCTAATTTGCATTATGAATCTTTGCAACAGGAACAAGAATATATTATTTACGGGTACAGATGAATAAATTTCAGATAATATACGGGCAGGATAAAGTACAGGCAGGATAGAAAAATAGTAGTGGAAGAGCGAGTGAGATTATGGTATACTCGGATATAACATAATCTTGCTTTTTTGCACGATCAAAATTGCAAAAATATTCACAGGCCGTCTTGACAAAGTTAAGGCGGTTTATGAATGAAAAAATACGTGTATGGGGAAGGACACGGTATATTTTTAACAGGAGGGACAGGGGTTATGGAAGGAAACAAAAAAGTATATTTATCTGCGTTGGATGAGTACATCAATAAGGTGTATGTGCTGGTTTTGCTGCTGATACCGGGAGCGTGCATGTGCGCAGGCTTTATGTACACGTTTATGAAGATCATGGGCTGGCTGCCGCCCGTATCATGGATTGCGTTACTTATTTTTGATGTGACCTGTATGATTTATCTTGGGATAGGTTTTTACTTTGTCAAAACAGGGTTTGAGAACGGCGTAGTGAAAGCGTCCAGCCTGAAAGCCGGAAAGATTTTTGCTGCCGTGATTATGCTCATTCAGTGGAATTTTATACAGTATATGGTTCCGGCCAGAGATTTTTGGGGTTTTGCTTTTTTCTTTGTGGTGCTTACCACCTTTTTCCTTGACTATAAGCTGGTTGCCGTTACGTCGATAGAGATTGCAGGGTCTCTGGTGATTGCGTGGTTTGTGAAGGCGTCGGTTCTTTTGCCGGTCAATGATGAAATGTTTATTACAAATATAGCGGACAGAGGCGTTTGTCTGAGTCTGTCTCTTCCCACGACTGTGCTTTTGACTTATCTGGTAAACCGTTTCCTTGTAAACGCGAAGAAGGATGAGATGGAACGCAACAACGAAAAGGTGAAAAACGTGCTGGATTCCGTGCAGTCTCTTTCGCAAAGTCTTCTGAGCGCAGGGAAGGCTCTCTCGCAGATTTCGGAAAATGAGAGTGCATCCGTGGAGGAATTGTCGGCCACCAGCGAAATGCTGTTAGAGGGCAGCAACAGGCTGGACGGCAAGACCAGAGAGAGTATGGAAAATCTCAATGAGCTTGACGAGTGGAAGAACGTTGTGGCCGACAATGTGGAGAAAGTAGAGCAGACATCCAGAGATCTGTCGAATAAAACAAAAGAGAACGAGAAGAGGCTTGCCGAGCTGCGTGAGATCAACGGAGAGGTTTCGAAGTCTATGGTTGCCACGACGGATGTGGCGGAGAAACTGTCGAAAGCGGTGGAGCAGATTGGCATGACACTGAATCTGATCAGCGATATTTCATCTTCCACGAATCTGCTGGCTTTGAATGCATCCATCGAGGCCGCCAGAGCGGGAGAGGCGGGTAGAGGGTTTGCCGTGGTTGCGCAGGAGGTCGGCAATCTGGCTAACAGTACGCAGGAATCTTTGGAAGAGGTGGCGAAGGTGATTCAGACGGTACAGGATAATGTGAAAGAGATCACCATGTATGTCAATGAAAATTCCAGAAAACTGGAGAAGCAGAACGAGTATTTTACAAACGTATATGCGGGCATACAGGATATGACGCAGCTTCTCGACGTTTCAGCAGATGCGGTAAGCACCATGGGAGACGCGCATCATAAGCAGGCGATGGTGATACAGAGCACCATATCCATCAACAAAGAGATTGCGGATGATATCAGCAAAGAGAACACCCAGTTCCATTCCATTAACGGTATGGTGGAGAGCAATGTGAATGATATTACGGAAATGTCCAACCAGATCAATACCATAAACGGAATGGTGGATGAGATCAGTAATCTTTTGAAGAGGGAAGAATGATACATATCATACCGCGCATGAAGTTCACAATTCATTCCGGAAAGACGTACTGGGAGGTGCGCCATATTATGGAGGCTGAGATTGCGGTTCAGGATGGACTGTTTCACTATTCACCTGCTGAGGCGGATTTTTTTGGCGAGGTGGAGGAGTCAGAGTTTAAGGTAGTGCATAGGCTGCCGCCCTTCGTTCGGGATTCTTTTCGGCCTGTGATTCTGGGGCAGATACGGAAAAGGGGAAGTGGGGCGGCAGTGGACATCCGCATGCGGTTAAGCATGGAGGTACTCATTTTTTGCGTGATTTGGTTTGGCGTATCGGGGATGTATTTTCTGATTTGTCTTCTTAATTTTGCTTTAGGTCTTATGGACGGGTGGCAGGAGATTGTATCGGCGGCCGTATTTTTCTTTTTCGGACAGCTTCTTGCGAGAGCCGGGTTTTATATTCCGGCGAAGAGAGCGAAACGGAGACTGGAAGAACTTTTCGGGGAGGCATCAGACGGGGAAGCCGTATGACGGGAAAGGGGCAGAGACAGCAGAAATGGGTAAGATGAGTATTACAGATGAGATCAGGGAGGAGCTGTCCGCGCAGAAAGACATAGCTTACCGGGATTTTCAGGCGAAGCTGATACCGACGATTGACAAAGAAATCGTGATCGGTGTGCGCACACCGGCACTTCGGAAGATGGCAAAGCAGTTGGCGAAACGGGAGGAAATCGGCGAATTTCTGGGAGTTCTTCCGCACACGTATTTTGATGAAAACCAGCTTCACGCGTTTATCATTGCGCAGAGGAAGGACTTTACACAGTGTATGGCAGAGCTTTCCATGTTTCTGCCTTATGTGGATAACTGGGCGACCTGTGACCAGCTGTCGCCGAAGGTGTTTCAGAAACACAGACAGGAGCTTTTGCCTTACATTCGTGAGTGGCTTGCCTCCGATCATACTTATACGGCGCGGTTTGGCATAGGGATGCTGATGGGGCATTTTCTGGACGAAGACTTTGACCGGATTTATCCGGATATGGTTTCTAAAGTCCGCTCGGAGGAGTACTATGTCAATATGATGATCGCATGGTATTTTGCCACGGCGCTGGCGAAGCAGTATGAGGCGGTTCTTCCTTATATAGAGGAGAAAAAACTGGCGGACTGGACGCACAACAAGGCGATTCAGAAGGCAGTGGAGAGCTACCGGATCACGCCGGAACAGAAAGAGTATTTGAGAGGATTAAAAGTATCCGTTAAGAAGTGAAGAGGATTGGGCGCCCGTCAGAAGCGGAGCGCCCTTTATGACTGTATGCCGGATGGAGCGGCAGGGGAGGAACGGGAAGATATGACGAACGAGGAGATACTGCGGACTGCCATGAAACAGTCCGCTCTGGATATCAACTGCAATGCGGCGGACTTTTTATGTAATGATCCGGTGATCGTCCGATCCGGCGTGGGGCCGGACGCGCGGAAATATTATAAGGAGCCGATTGCCTGCAATCTGGTTTCCTACGGAAATAATGTGGTTGCCTCCGTGCGGGATGAATACCGGGAGATTGTGGAGACGTATGTCAAAAAGTTTCCCTTTTATCACTGCTTTGAGACGCCTAATCTCCACTGGCTGAATGAGAGAATGGTGCCGCTTGGACAGAAGGTATGTTTTATGGCGGAGTATTATCTTCCTGACGTGGAGAAGCTGCGTGCGCTGTCATGCGGCTATGAGCTGCGGGTTTTGGAGCAGGCAGATTTTCCGGACCTGTATAAGCCGGAGTGGAGCAATGCGCTGTGTGCGGACAGGAAGGAGCTGGACATCCTTGGCATGGGCGCTTACGACGGCGGAAAACTGGTGGGTCTGGCGGGATGCTCCGCGGACTGTGAGAGTATGTGGCAGATCGGCGTGGATGTGCTGCCGGAGTACAGGAGGCGCAGCGTGGCGGCGGCGCTCACAAGCGGTCTGGCGCTAGAGATTGTTGAGCGGGGAAAAGTTCCATTCTACTGTTCGGCGTGGTCCAATATCCGGTCGGTGAGAAATGCGGTGAAGAGCGGGTTTATTCCCGCGTGGGTGGAGATGACGGTGAAGCCGCAAGAAATTGTGGATGAGTGTAACGGGTGAAGACGGGAGAACTTTATGAAAAGGAAAATGTGGAGAGGCAGAGGAACATCGGCCTGTGCGCTGTTTTGTGCGGGCGCGGTATTTTTAACCGGCTGTGGTGCAGGGGGCAGCACAGGGCAGACTGCAGTGCCGGAACTGCCGGAGAATGATACCGCAGCGCAGGCACAGGCCCTTTCGCAGGCTGTGATCAGGCATTATTATGGCGGCGTGCTCTCTCAGATCACTGGGGTCAGACAGCTCCCAGACGGAGATTTGGACACCGCTTTTCTGGTTGACGGATCCGGGCAGATGTGTGACAACCGGTTTGCCGTGACGGACATCGACGGGGACGGCAGGGAGGAGCTGATCGTCAGTTATTCCACCGCATGTATGGCAAACATGTTTGAGCAGATATACGACTATGACCCGGTGTCCGGAGAATTGAAGGTGCAATTTACTGCTTTTCCTGCGCTCACCTATTATGATAACGGCTTCATAAAAGCGGAGTGGTCCCACAACCAGGGATATGGGGAGCTGTGGCCTTTTACGCTCTATCGGTATGATGTCGGGAACGATTCCTATGTTGAGGCAGGCACTGTGGATACATGGGATAAAGCGATCAGTGAAACATGGTATGAGGACCAGCTTTTCCCGGATGCGCTTGACACGGACGGCGACGGCACACTGTACTGCATCTGCCGGGAGGGAGAGGAATACACCTGCGCCTATGAGGACTACAAGTACAACAAAGCGGATTACGAAGCGTGGTACGGAGAGCTGATGGATGGTGCGAAGGAGATAACCGTTCCCTATCAGCCGATCGCCTATGAATCTTTTCAGGATTATACGCCCGTTTATTTAAAGATGTTAGCCGAAGAGGCGGGCAGGGAGCGGACGGACACGGAGGCGGATCTGGGTCTGCTGATTTTAGAGGAAGATCATTTTCTGGATGCAGCGCAGAAATTGCTTTCGGAAAAGTACGGGGTAGCGATGGAACAGCCGGATCCGGATTTCGAGGAGTGGACAGTCGGATCGGTAGACGGGAAGGAGCTGTTTGCTTTTGAGGCGCTGAATGCGGGACATATCAGCTACATGGGAGAAAAGTTTAAGGATGTGACCATCTTTGGCATTTATCCGGGAATCCGTGTGGACGGCGCATGGGAAAAACTGAAGGCTTACGGGTTTTATGCCTCCCCTTACGGGGAAATGGAGAACTGCCTCATCACAGGGGAAGGGTTCGGAAATATCAGCATCTGGCTTACGGCACAGGATCAGGTGGTGACAGAGATTACGGTGGGGCCTTACTGTGCGTTTGCGGGGTGAGGGAAGGACGAGGAGGCACACTAAAACAGATTTGTTACAAAATACAGGATAAGGACAATCACTGTGCCAAGAACTGCCCAGAGAAAGCCGCTTGCTGGGTGTCCGTCATGTACAGACAGCTCTTCATTCTGCGGTGTGGCATTAGCGGCTTCCGACGGTCTGCCGGTATCTTCCGTAGCCGGGGCTTCTTCCAGCAGGATGGAATCGGTACTTATGTTATAAAGTTTACCGAGCTGGACGATGTTATGGATATCCGGACTGGAGCTGCCGGCTTCCCATTTAGAGACAGCTTGTCTGGAAATATCCAGTTTTTCCGCAAGCTGTTCCTGAGACAGACCGGCGTTTTTTCGAAGCTGCCGCAGACGTTCGCTCAAATTGGTTCTGTTTTTCATTATGTGTGTTTTTCCTCTCATAGGTTCATTCCTGTTTTGCGCAGATGATAAAAGGAGATCATGAAAGCGGACAGGAGAGAACGGCAGGTGTGATTTAACAGTTTAATATGTCTTATGATCCGGGCGGCGCAAAATCAGACAGAGCAGAGCCGAAACGGCACCTAACACCAGAAAGGTCAGCATAAACCATGAATTTCCGGTATCAGTTGGGAACGTCATAACAAGTGTATTCTGCCAACTGTGGAAAAGCATACACAGGAGGACACTTTTTGTCAACAGGTAGATGGCGGTGAGTATAAATCCGGTTACGATGCCGATCAGGGCGTAGGAAAGGAAATTTTGTCCCGAATGCAGACTTTCCGGAATGATAAAATAGGGCAGATGCCAGAGCACCCAAATCAGGCTGGTTATTGTGGATGAGAGGAGAATATGCTGCCGTCGGGCAAAATATGGAAGCAGATAACCACGCCAGCCAGCTTCTTCCAGCCCGCCGCCAAGGACGAGCTGTCCGGCAAAGACAGAAAGAAAGACCGGTATTGTGCAGTCCGCTTCCGGCAGGCGGAAACAATAAAAATTAAAAAACTGTGCCGCAAATAGAAACAGGACGATAAGATAGAAAGCAGGATGTCCGGCTTTTCCGAAAAGGAAGTGCAGCAGGGTGGGCGCGGAGGAAAGCGGTTTTTTTAACAGTATAAGGACACATATTAGTGGAGAAGCGTTTTCCAGAAAATCCAGAACCGTGAAGAGAAGCGGGTGGGTGCTGTAATCCATGATTGTCATAAGAAAGGCGCAGAGCCATGTGACGGAAAAGACACCGAGTAGGAACGGGATCAGTTGGTAAATAGTTTCGTCAGTTGATTTTGTCTCTTGCATTGGGATAGTCCTCCTTGGCTGTTATAGATTGGTTTTGTGTGTTTCAGTCTACCAAAAGCCTGTGGTTGCCGGCTACCAACTATAGTTGGAATTTTGGAAACTGGAAGTTGCACAGCGGTATTTATAGAAAAAGGAACAAAGAAAGAGAGGAAACAGAAGATGGCGGAGAGAAATCTGGATTTTGACAGGGTAATTGAGAGAAGAAATACCCAGTCGCTGAAATATGATTTTGCGGTGGAATGGGGTATGCCGGAGGACGTGCTGCCGCTGTGGGTGGCGGACATGGATTTTAAGACTTCCTCCTACATAGAGGATGCGCTGGCGGAACGGGTGAAGGAGGGGATTTTCGGCTACAGTGAAGTGAAGACTCCATACTTTGAGACCGTGCGGGACTGGATGGTAAGGCGGCATGACTGGAAACCGCAGGAGGAGTGGCTTGTGAAGACGCCTGGTGTGGTGACGGCGCTTGCCATGGCCGTGAAAGCCTATACGGAACCGGGGGATGCGGTGCTGATCCAGCTTCCGGTATATTATCCATTTTCGGAAGTGATAGAGGACAACGGCAGGCGCGTGGTAAACAGCAACCTGTATCGGGGTGAAGATAACCGGTATCATATGGATTTTGAGGATTTCGAGGAGAAAATTATACAAAACGGGGTAAAACTGTTTCTCCTCTGTAATCCGCACAATCCGGTAGGGCGTGTGTGGACAAGGGAGGAGCTGATCCGGCTGGGCGATATCTGCATGAAGCATGATGTGATTGTCGTCAGTGATGAAATCCATCAGGATTTTGTGTTTCAGGGAAAGCATCAGGTGTTTGCGGGACTGAAAAAGGAGTACGAGGATCGCTGTATCGTCTGTACGTCACCCAGCAAAACATTCAATCTGGCCACGATGGTATTGTCGAATATTTTTATTCCAAACCGGGATTTGCGCAAACGCTTCCGGAAACAGCTTGATGCGGCGGGGATCAGCCAGCTTGGCGTGATGGGGCTGATTGCCTGCGAGACGGCTTACAGTATGGGGGAGGAGTGGTATCTTGCAATGCTGGAGTACGTCCGCGGTAATATCGCTTTTGTAAAAAAATATGTAGAAGAAAATCTGTCAGGTGTGACGATGACGGCGCATGAAGGAACCTATCTGGTCTGGCTGGATTTTTCCGGGACAGGTCTGTCGGAGACAGAGCTGGAGGAACGGATTGTGCACAAGGCTGGGCTGTGGCTGGACGGCGGCGGGATGTTCGGGGAGAGTGGAAAAGGTTTCCAGCGGATCAATGTGGCATGTCCGGGAAGTATTTTGGAGGAAGCGATGAAGAGACTGGAGAAGGCGATTAAGGAAACATGCGGATAACCGGTTGTGTCAATGATCTGTATTATGGTAAGTATGGGTGCTTTTGACCGTATTATCCGCATGGAAACGGCCTATCGTATCAGAGCACAACAAAAAAATGAACAGTCTTGACAAGCATTGGCAGAAATTTTTATAATTGGAAAGGAGGGGGTAACGACATGAAGAGCATACGTACTAAAATCAACCTTTGTCTCATTTTAACTGTTCTGGTAGGTCTGGTAGCCTCCGGAACTTCCAGTATCGCACTTAATTACAACAGCACCATGTCCACGGTGGAGCAGATGATGAGCCAGACCGCGGTACTGGCGGCGGGACGTGCACAGCAGGAGCTGGCGGCGTACAAAAACGTTGTCATGGAAGTAGGACATATTCCGCAGCTTGGCGACTCTGATGTGCCGGTGGCGGAAAAACAGGCCATTATGGACGAGCGTGTTGCCATGCACGGTTTCCAGAGAGGAAACATCATCGGTGCGGACGGCATAAGCATTTTTGACGGAAAAGACTATTCCGACCGCGAGTATGTGCAGCAGGCGCTTCTGGGCAACATTTATGTGTCGGAGCCGCTTGTCAGCAAGATTACCGGCCAGTTGTCCATTATGGTTGCGGCGCCGCTTTACGCGGAGGAGGCTTACGGGTCTTCGATTGTCGGTGTGGTTTATTTTGTGCCGCAGGAGACGTTTTTAAATGATATCGTGTCGGCCATTCAGATCGGTGAGAACAGCCGGGCCTACATGATTAATAAGACAGGTGATACGATTGCAGATATTACGCTTGAGACCATCACTGTCCAGAATATTGAAGCGGAAGCCCAGAGCGATCCGTCGCTGCAGGAGCTGGCGGCGATCCATGGCGAGATGCGGCAGGGCCAAAACGGGTTTGGCAGCTATACGAGCGGTGAGGAAAAGATGTTTGCCGCCTATGCGCCCGTGCCGGACACAGACGGCTGGAGCATCGCAGTGACGGCGCCTCAGGTTAACTATCTGGCTTCCACGCGTGACGCGATTGTTGTCAATCTTTTAGTGATTGTGATTTCTATACTGCTTTCCGTTGTGGTGGCTCTGGCGCTGGCACGCAATATCGGCAGCCCCATGAAGGCGTGTGTCAATCGGATGAGGCTGCTTGTGGAAGGCGATCTGGAAACGCCCATGCCCAAAATTACAAACAGGGACGAGACGGGTGTGCTCGCCAGATCGACGGAATCGCTGGTAGAGGGATTAAGCATTGTCATTAACGATATCAGTTATCTCTTAAATGAGATGGCGAATCAGAATCTGGATGTACATACCACCCATGAGGACGTGTATGTGGGCAGCTTTCAGAGCATTCTGCATTCCATGCGGAATATGAGAAAAGAGTTAAGCGGCGCTATGCGTCAGGTGAACCATTCCGCCGGGGAAGTGTCTGATGCCAGCGACCAGTTGTCCGCAAGCGCACAGACGCTCAGTCAGGGAACCACAGAGCAGGCAAGTTCGGTAGAGGAACTGGCGGCGCGGATCAGCGTTATTTCCGAGCAGGTGAAAAATACGGCAAGCGGTGCCTTGGAAGTCCGCAGCCAGACACATCAGACTGGCGAGGAAGTGCTTTTGTGTAACCAGAAGATGCAGAGTCTGGTGGAAGCTATGGAAAGGATTCAGACAAGCTCCGAAGAGATTGAGAAGATTCTTAAGACCATTGATGATATTGCATTCCAGACCAATATACTTGCCCTGAATGCGGCTGTGGAGGCGGCGAGAGCGGGAAGCGCCGGTAAGGGATTTGCCGTGGTGGCTGAGGAAGTCCGCAATCTGGCCGGGAAATCCGCACAGGCGGCGCAAAATACTTCGGAACTGATCGAAAATTCCACCGAGGCGGTACGCATGGGTACGCAAATCGCACAGAATACGGCGGATGTCCTGTTAGGTGTTGTGAACAGTATTCAGTCGGTGGTGGAAGCCATTGATGAAATTGCCACGGTATCCAGCGAGCAGTCGGAGGCTGTGGTGCAGGTTTCGGAAGGCATCAACCAGATCTCGATTGTGGTACAGAACAACTCCGCGACTGCGGAGGAGGGCGCGGCCGCGAGCGAGGAGCTTTCTGCGGAGGCGACATGTTTGAAGGAGCTGGTGGATCAGTTTACACTGGCATCGGAATAAACGGGAAACGACAAGAGACCGCATGTGTGGCGGTCTCTTTTTTCTATCACGGCAGTAAATTGCTAATATAAAATAGATTCTGAAAAAGATAACCGCTTTTTATCTTGGCAACAGGAAATCTCTGGTATGGTGTTGCTGTCAATTATTCGCTATCGGAAACGGTTTGCCATATTGTTCATATATTTATTCTGATATTTATAACTATTGCCTATAACGTAATCCTTACAAGAACACTTTCGAAAAATCAATGGGAAAATGCGAATGATACGAGGATAAATCCAGGATGATAAAAATACTATTTGTCTGCCACGCAAACAATATTTGAAATGGCGGCAAAGTCAGTGTGCATACGGACTCCGATAATCAGGACAAAGACACTTCTCACTCCATTCCATCATCGTCTGCAGCACAGGAATAAAACTCTCCCCAAGCGCGGTCAGGCTGTACTCCACTTTCGGCGGAATTTCACTGTAAACCTCCCGGTGGAGGAACCCGTCGCTTTCCAGTTCCCGGAGCTGTCTGGTCAGCGTGGACTGGGTGATCCCGTCAAGACGGCGCAGCAGTTCCCCGAACCGCTGTACTTTGTAGAACGATATATACCATAAAATCAGGATTTTCCATTTGCCGCCGATCACAGACTGCAGTCTGCTCATGGGGACGCAGCGGGCGAGTGTTTCCTGACTGCTAAATTTATTCTCAGCCATTTGCGGTATCATCCTTTCCCGTATAGAGATTCATTTGTGATTCTTTCCATCCAGTATATTTTACCCGCAAAGAAAAAACAAGACACTGTCATAAAGAATCACGACAAACGCATGAATGTGTTCATTTATCAAATCGTTCAATTCGTATTTTTTAAAAAGATAATACTTCTTCCAGA
>ERZ808037.85-NODE-85-length-98190-cov-12.369706_pt1 | contig 98190 bp, 108 predicted proteins | sample MGYA00380190_ERZ808037 | MGnify/ENA primary metagenome ERZ808037 (study PRJEB31490, sample SAMN06133399) | mouse gut metagenome | isolation source: J9 | host: mice | place: China: Chengdu | collected 2015-05 ...
AATGGCTCTCTTTTTATCCTTCGCCTACTGCTAACTTTTTCAAGCCCTTTTGCACACTTTTCATTTTACCGAAAACAATAGCCGATACCCTTGACTGTTACGATGCAGTCAAGCCGCAGTTTTTTTCGCAGATTTTTGATGTAGGTGTCCACAGTTCGGTCGATGATCGGATAGTCAGCGCCCCACAGTTCGTCCAAAATCTGTGAACGGGTCAGCACCAGCCCTTTATGCTCCACCAACAGCCGGAGCAGATCAATTTCCTTGGGCATGATGTCGATTTTCCCGGCGCTGTCGCTGGCTGTGTAACCGGAGAAGTCAACAGTCACGTCGCCGAAGGTTATCGTTCGGGGCAATGGAGCCTGACCGCTTCGGCGCAGAAGGGCGGTGATCCGTTTCCCCAGCAGCACCATGGAAAAAGGCTTTGTTATGTAATCGTCTGCCTGTTCGTCAAAACTCATGACCTGGGTATATTCGTCCTCAATAGCGGTGAGCATCAGGACAGGCGTTGTGCTGTTCCGCCGTATCTCATGCAGGACAGACAGACCGCTGACGTGGGGCAGCATAATGTCCAGCACTACAAGGTCAATATGATTCTGCCGGAAAAGCTGAAGGGCCTCGCTGCCATCATAGGCCGGAATGAGCGAGTGGCCCGTGGGCTTGAGATATTCGCAGATCGCGTCGTTCGTCTTGTGATCGTCCTCAACAATTAGTAGTGTTGCCATTGGCGCACCTCCTTTGTCAAAACAATATATCACCGCATTGTGAAACCAGTATGAAATAATTATTATTTTTTATCTTACTAAAAATATTATGGAAGGAATTTATGTAGGGCTATCGGGAGTAAATAAAATCTCACGGTGGGATTCAATTCTAACTATTGATGCATATAAAAGCGTCTGGATTCAAAAAACTGACGAATAATAAGGAATCTTTGAGAGAAACAACACTTCTTCCAGGATGGCCACAGCCGCCGCAAGGCGGCTGTGGGGGAATGTTCCCTTTCATAACCGTCACGCCGGGTACCGTTGGCTGTCAAGGCCCGGCCAGTCCGCAGACTGGCCGGCTCGCAAGCGATTGCGTCAGCAATCGCTCGGCCTTGACTGACAGCGGGTCCCGGCGTATCCTCCCCAAAGGGAACATGACCCTTTATAGTGTGTCTTTAACCAACTGCCACGTTTTTCTGACCAAAGCAATAGCTGACTGCATATCGGCCTCCGAAATGCTCTTTTGAGCGTTGGCCCAATATGCGATCTGATTGACATTGTTGCCGATGGCTGACAATTCCCGTAAAAGAGCGGCATAAGTTTCAGGCGGTCGTGGACGGAGTTCAATTCCTGCAACAAGATTTCGGATAAACGGATCAATTCTCAGCCCTGCATTGTCCGCCTGCTTTTTCAAATGCTGGTACTCACTCTCATCCATCCATACACTGATGTGTCGGTTTCGTTTTCTCGTGGTGTCCTCCTTTTGTGTCTCATTGTGGGATTTCATTTTTTCATAGTGACGCGATATTATTTGGCTGGGGGTTTGGGGGTTACACACCCAACAAGGGTCATTTGTGCTACCAAATGACATACTTGCTGGGACAGCGACGCCAGCGGCGCTGTCTGTGTGTTTAATTGTGTCACATAGGCTTGTCTTTTGTAAAAAAATCTGATATTATTTAGTTATTAATACTTTGGGAAAGGTCGTAAGAATATGAAACCCAGGATTTTTGTTAGCTCAACTTTCTATGATTTAAAGTATATCCGTGAAGATTTAGCAAACTATATCAAAGCTCACGATTTTGAACCTATTCTATTTGAAGATGGTGATATTGGATATAATCCACTCACAAGCCTAGATGATTCGTGTTATAAGTCAATGGAAAATGCCGATATGGCACTTCTTATTATCGGTGGAAATTATGGAAGTCCCGCAACTGGAGAAACACCTGATGGATTTCAAGAATTCGTATCCATAACACGGCGTGAGTTTCAAAAAGGCGTTGAAGAAGGAGTTCCCTTTTTTGTTTTTGTTGACCGCAACGTATTTGCAGAATACGGAATCTATGACTTGAATTCTAAAGAAATCGACTCAGGAGAATGCCAAGTAAAATTCAAGGCTACAAAACATATAAATGTATTCCGCTTTATACGTGAAATAAGATCAATAAAACAGATATCTATTACCGAATTTGACAAAGTATCAGATATAAAAGACTTTCTTAGTAAGCAATGGGCAGATATGTTTAAAACATACCTGGCCTCAATAAAAGAACAAAAGGAAATTGAACAACTAAGAGATACCGTTAATAATATGAATGTATTGATGGAAAAAATGGATAAAATATTGGATGCTGTTGGCAAAGAAGTATTAAAAGATTCTAAAGCCGAATATCAGCAAATAGTAGAAGAAACAGAAAAAGCTGAAGCTAAAACAGTTTGCTTATTAATTGCAAAATATGTAAAGATTGATGTAGATAAAGGAAAAAATCCAAAACGTAGAGATCATGTTATGGCTTTCTTGACGGCATTAAATGAGATGTATGAACAGCAAGTAGAACTTTCCACAGAACATGATACTGCACCAGAAGATGTTAGTGTAGAGGATGCCAATATTGTGGTAGATGCATTTTCTCAAACGCTTAAAAGTTCTGGAATGAATATTAACACTATCAGATTCTTAATACATGAGGAAATCAATAAAATACATCCATACCTACAAGACCCAGATAAAATGAAGGAAGTATATGCGTTACTTTGCTCAGGGCCATATTATTATCGTGTCTTTCGTGTTATTAACAGTACACTTGAAGAAAGCAATAAAAACGGTTAGAACATACCATTGAAAAAAGCAGATAAACCTCTTGCTAACAGCTTTCAAACCATTAGTATGATTGACTTTCTTGAAGTCCTATAATTACACTCGGACCAAAAATCCCCTGAAATCTGTTTGGTTTCAGGGGATTTTTGCTACATTCCGCCGCGAAACGCGGCGAATCGGGCCGAATCCGGTCAAATAACGCCCTTTCCACACAGCGCCCAATAAGGAATTTATTATGAAATATATTCATCGGCTCCGGGCCGTCAAGCCGCTGCGGTGGGCGGGCTGGGCCAGTCTGCCCCTGTTTCCCCTGTTCTTCTGCCTGGTTCTGGAGTACTACAACGCCGGCGACCTGGCTGCGCTGGCCGCCTTCTGGCGGCTGCACACCCCCCAGGCCGTCTTCGGACTGCTGGTGAGCTGTGCCCTGTTTGCCCTGGTCCTGCTCCTGGTGAGGCGGGCGGCGGTAGCCTGCGCCCTCACCGGCGGAGCCTCCCTCCTGATCGCCTTTGTCCACTCCATGAAGCTGGCCCTCAATGGCGACCCCTTCTTTCCCAAGGACGTCTTCATGGCCGGGGAGGCGGGCTCCCTGCTGTCCTTCCTCAGCGGAGGCCTGCCCAAATACATGGCCCTGGCCGCCCTGCTGTTGGCCCTCTGGTGCGCCGGACTGGCCCTGCTGGGCCTGCGCCTGCCCCTTCGCCGGACGGACTGGCTGTTCTGGACCGCCTCCGCCCTCTCCCTCAGCGTTGTGCTTTGCTCCAGCCCCGCCCGGGTCACCCGCCTGCTGGAGCGGTTTTCCATCTACACCGAATTTACCATGCTCCAAAGCCTGAATTATGAGGAAAACGGCTTTCTCGGCGCCTTTATCCTCAATTTGAACAACATGCACCTCCAGCCGCCCGGCGGCTACTCCAGGGACTATGTGGAGCGCCTGCTGGACCGCTATGAGGCCGTCCCGGCCGCCGAGGAGGCCTTCGACGTGATTCTGGTGCTCAGCGAGAGCTTCTGCGACCTGCGGGAGCTGCCCGGCCTCACCTTCAGCCGGAACCCACTCCCCCGGTATGACGAGCTCCTCCGCCGGGACAACTGCTACAGCGGCACGCTGTACACCAACGCCGTCGGCGGCGGGACGGTCCGCCCGGAGTTTGAGGTCCTCACCGGCCTGAGCACCGAGGTGCTGCCCGACGGGGCCACCCCCTACGAATATGTGGATGGCCCTCTGGAGAGCTACGTGTCCAACTACAAGGACGCGGGCTACCGGGCGGTGGCCCTGCACCCCTACGAGCCCAGCTTCTACGCCCGAAACAGCGCCTACCCGCACCTGGGCTTCGACGCCTTCTACAGCCATGATGAGCTGTACGCCATGCACCCCCTGGAATACAGCAGCCGGGGCTATCCCACCGACGACTCCCTGGTGGACCACATCCAGCTGCTGCTGGACGGGGCGGAGGAGCCCACCCTCCTCTTTGCCATCACCATGCAGAATCACCAGCCCTTCTCCCCCATGCCCCAGGAGGACATTACCCTCACCGTCTCCTCTGACCGGCTTTCTCAGGAAAATCTGGACGCCGTTACCACCTACGTCCAGGGGCTGGCCGCCGCCGACCAGATGCTGGGCCGGCTGGCCGACTACATCGACCGCCGGGAGCGGCCCACCGTCCTGATCTTCTTCGGCGACCACAAGCCCACCCTGGGGGCCAACTTCGCCGCCTACGAGGAGAGCGGTTACTTCTCCGCCTCCGACCCGTTCACCTTCGCCGTCCGGTCCAAAATCTACACCACCCCCTTCCTGATCTACGCCAACCGGAAGCTGGACCCCGGCCTGTTCCCCCAAAACACCGGCAACCAGCTGTCCACCGTCTACCTGATGGACGCCGCCGCCCTGTGTACCGGCTTCCAGCGCACCCCCTACATGGAGCTGCTGCTGGACTGCTTCCAAAAGGCCCCCTTCTACAATAAGCGGCTGGCCATGGAGCTTACCCCGGAGCAGGAGGAGGCAGTCCGGGCCATCCACAGCGTCTCCTACTACCGCCTGAGCGAATAACGAGAAGCGAGCCCCCCGGGGGGCTCGCTCTATTTTTGAAACCGTCGGGCGAAGCCGCAGCGGCGGCACAGGGCCTCGCTGGCTCTGCCCTGGGAAAAGCCGTCATAGATGGCCCGGGCCCGGGGGCTGTCCAGTATTTCCGCCAGAGTCTGCCGGTAGAGGTTCCCCAGGGGGATGTCCCCCTCGTGGTCCAGGCAGCAGGGGACCACCGTCCCGTCCCACAGCACCCCCACCTGGTCCCGCAGGCCGTAGCAGAAGGTGGGCCCGTCCCCCTCCGGGGCGGAAAGGTCGGGCCAGTCAAATACCTCGCCCCACTCCAGAAAGACGCCGGGGGCCAGGGTGGTCCCCCGCCACCCCTCCCTCCAGGGCCCGGGGAAGGCCTCTTTCAAAGCGGACAGGATGGTCCCGTTCTGCCGGTTAGCCCCCTGGGTGCCAGCGCCGTCCAGATTCCACAGCCGCAGGGCGCACCGCTTCCCCCCGGCCGAGGCGGAGCGGGCAAAGCGGATGCACCGGTCCAGATAGTCCGCCAGCCCGGCCCCCTCGTTCCCCTCGAAGGAGTGGAGGGAGACGCTCACCCTCTCCACCGCCGGACTGGCCAGCAGCAACCCGCCCCGTTCCTCCAGCAGGGTCCCGTTGGTGGTGATCATCACCCGGAAGCCCAGCGCCCCGGCCCGCCGCAGGATCTCCTCCAGCTGGGGATGGGCCAGGGGCTCCCCCATAAGGTGGAGGTACAGATACTCCGTGTGGGGCCGCAGCCGGCCGGCCAGCAGAGAAAAATCCTCCGGGGTCAGAAAGCCCGTCGGCCGCCGGGTGCCCGGACAGAACGCACAGGACAGGTTGCACAGGTTTGTAATCTCCAGATAGGCCTTTTTCAGCATCCCCACGCCCCCCTTTTGGGACCATCCTACCACAGACCGGGGCTCAGGTCAACGGCGCACCCCCAGGATGTGGAGAAAGCGCACCTCCTGAATGGGGTAGGTGGACAGGGGCCGGTAGTCGGCGTCCTCGCTGTGGGCGGCCACCAAGACGTTGTCCGAGGTGGGAGGACTGCCCACCTCCACAACCACCGGGTTGTGGGCAAAGGACCCCGGCACAAAGCGCAGCTGGACGAAGTCGCCGGGCAAGAGGGCGTCCATCCCTGTCTCCTCCCCCACCGGGCCGGGGGTCTCCTTCCCCCGGGTGAGGAAGTTGTAGAAGAATGGCACCCCCGTCCAGGCCGGAGCCCGGCTGTACTGGCTGTTGTAGTACCAGCCGAAGGTGGGGGTGTAGTCCATCACCCCCGCGCCGGCGTAGAGACATTGGGAAGCGAAGTTGGTACAGTCGCCCCCCAGCTTGTCAAAGTTGTAAAAGGCGGGATTTCGGAGATAGGCCCACCGGTGGGCGTAGGCCACCGCCGCCTGGCGGTCATAGGGGCGAAGCGTCATAGGGAAAACCTCCTTGTTTTCCCCTATATTATGCGGGTGGACAAGGGAAAGTGCCTGTCAGCCAAGCGCCCACTGGATTACCCCTCTGACCCAGCCCCACATATGGGGAAACTCCGTCTTTACCACATGCCACACATCCTCTATATGGTGTCCGTACCCTTGGAGATAGGAAAACGCTCCCTTGGCCTCATTGGTCCCCACCGCGACATGTCCAAAGGCGGAGCCGCCGATAGCCAGCCCCGTGGACCAGGCGCCCCCGCCGATGGCCAGGTAGTTGGAAAAAGCCCCGCCGCCAATGGCAAGCCACTGTCCCACAGCGCATCCGCCCACCGCAAAGCCCCCAACGGCCAGTCCGCCCAGGGCGAACAGTCCAAGGCCGCACCCTCCCAGAGCCAGCAGCAGGCCCAGGCTGACGCCTCCAAAGGAGAGCAGGCCCAGGGAGCAGCCGCCGACGGCCACCACCCCCACCGCGCAGTTACCGATGGCGATGATCCCCTTGGCCAGCCGGGGACCGTAACCGAAGCGGACGTGAATCAGTGGCAGGCCAAATACCTTTACAGGGCTGATGTACTCATATAATGTGCCCCAGGCCCACACCCTGGCCGGCTTCTCAGCTGCATCCCAGGGGTCCGGCCGCTCCCCCGCCGCCTCCAGACCCACCAGCTGGTCGATGGACATTCCAAAGAGCCGGGACAGCTCCATCAGCTTCTCCAGCTCCGGGGTGCTCTGGCCCATCTCCCACTTGGACACCGTCTGGCGGGTGACGCCGATCTGGCTGCCCAGCTCCTCCTGAGACCACCCCCGCTGCTTGCGCAGGGACATCAGATGTTCCGCAAAGTTCATGGAAAAACCTCCTTTTCTGCCCCTACCATAGCAGATAGTCCCTCGTCCCGTCAACCAAATGCCCCTGGAAATCTGTCAACCAAAGTTAACATGGGCCCAAAACAGCCCTGTGGGAGGGCTCCCACAGGACTGTCCGGTCAACAAAAATTAGGTTTTATTTACCGCCTGCCTTCTGAACAGGCAGCCAGACCTGAAATTGCATCTCCTCTGCCCCGGGCTCGCTCAGGTAGACCTCCACGTCCGGGGCCTGGGCCCACTCGTAGCCCGAATCGGGCAGCCACTCGGCCACAATCCGCTTTTGCAGCTCCTGGATGGCGGTGGGCTGCTGGCCCGTCCCGGTGAACACCGCCCAGGTGGCGGCGGGCACCGTCCACGCGTGGGTCCCCTCCGGGGCCGGCGCGTTGGAGGCCACCGCGATATAGTAGTAGTTCTCCTCCTCCCGGTGACAAGTGCTTACCCCTAACAGGCCGGGCGTCCCAGGGTCCATCAGGGGGATCAGCTCCCCAATCCGTGGCCCGGTCTCGCCCCAGAACCGGGGCACCGCCTGAAAGCTCTCCTCCGCGTCCATGGGCAGGGGCATGCGGAAGCCAACAATGCGAAATTCCCCCCGCCGGACAATCTGATACTCCATCTCCGTATCTCCTTTGAGCACAAATTTGAAGCGGATACGTGGAAAGGCTTTCAGCTTTACACCATCTTGCTTTGCAAGGGATGGGGCCACGCCATGGACCGCCTGGAAGGCCCGGTTGAAGGCGGTGGGCGAGTCGTAGCCGTAGCGCAGGGCCACATGGAGGACCTTCTCCCCGGTCCGCAGGTCCGCCGCCGCCCGGGTCATGCGCCGCCGGCGGATATACTCCTTCAGCGGCACGCCGGCCAGGTAGGAGAACATCCGCTGAAAGTGGTAGGCCGAACAGCCGGCCAGCCGGCCCAGCTCCTCCAGCCTGATCTCCTTGTCCAGATTTTCCTCCAGATAGTCCAGCGCCCGGTTCCAGTTTTTCAGCCAATCCATCGCTATCCACTCCTTACTTCCCAGTATACCCGCTCTCCCCTGCCCTGTCCTCGCTTTTTCGGTGCAGAAAAAGGGAGCGCCGAGGCGCTCCCTTGGAAAGCGGAAAGCTTAGGCCTTGCCGTTGCAGCCCAGGACGTTCACCAGCTTGTGGCGAACCAGCTCCTTGATGTTGGCGCGGGCGGGCTTGAGGTACTCGCGGGGGTCGAACTTGTCGGGGTGCTCGTTGAAGAACTGGCGGATGGTGCCGGTCATGGCCAGGCGCAGGTCGGAGTCGATGTTAATCTTGCACACGGCGCTCTCGGCAGCCTTGCGCAGCTGCTCCTCGGGGATGCCCACGGCATCGGGCATCTTGCCGCCGTTGGCGTTGACCATCTTCACATAGTTCTGGGGCACGCTGGAGGAGCCGTGGAGCACGATGGGGAAGCCGGGCAGACGCTTGACGACCTCCTCCAGAATGTCGAAGCGCAGGGGGGGCGGGACCAGCTCACCCTTCTCGTTGCGGGTGCACTGGGCGGCGGTGAACTTATAAGCGCCGTGGCTGGTGCCGATAGCGATGGCCAGGGAGTCGCAGCCGGTCTTGGCGACGAACTCCTCCACCTCCTCGGGGCGGGTGTAGTGGGACTCCTCGGCGGAGACGTTGACCTCGTCCTCCACGCCGGCCAGAGCGCCCAGCTCGGCCTCGACCACCACGCCGTGGTCGTGGGCGTACTCGACCACCTTCTTGGTGCCCTCGATGTTCTCGGCGAAGGACTTGGAAGACAGGTCGATCATGACGGAGGTGAAGCCGCCGTCGATGCAGGACTTGCAGGTCTCAAAGCTGTCGCCGTGGTCCAGATGGAGCACGATGGGGATCTCGGGGCACTCGATAACGGCGGACTCCACCAGCTTCACCAGATAGGTGTGGTTGGCGTAGGCCCGGGCGCCCTTGGAGACCTGGAGAATCACAGGGGCCTTCTCCTCGCGGCAGGCCTCGGTGATGCCCTGGACGATCTCCATGTTGTTGACGTTGAAGGCGCCGATGGCGTAACCGCCGTTATAGGCCTTCTTGAACATTTCGGTAGAAGTAACAAGGGGCATGGGAATAACCTCCTTATAATTAAGTCCCTTTTATTTTACCACATTTTCCCCAGATTGCAACAGCCCAGCGGGAAAAAACTCCCGCCGCACAGGCAGGAGTTTTGTGGGATTTGTGAAGAAATTCGGTGTCAGTTCAGCGTGATATCCTCAACATTCACGCCCAGAGAGGACAGCTTTGCAATGGTTAGCTTCAGCACATAGTCAAGGGCCGGATTTTCATGGTCTCCGTTCGCTTGTTTGATCAGCTGCAAGTCGCCATAATGCTCGATTGTTATCGTAACTAGTTCTTTATCCGACATAGTTATCTCTCCTTCCATCGGCATGATTTGACGGGATGGTCAAGTATATTATAGCAGATCGGCCGACGAGTGTAAACCCTGTTCATTGAAAAGCTTCCGCCGGACAGGCAGGCGTTTTGTGGGATTTGTGAGACCGGATAACGCATGGATTCAGGGGCGAAAACGGACAGCGTTTTCCAATACACTGATTGTTTTGCTCCGAATAATTGCAAACCGGCTCAGATTTTTCCATTTTTATCCCAAAATGTTCCTCAACAAAGTCGATTGCCGTTAAAATGGACAGAAACGAGTCTCTTTTACAGCACCGGGGGCCGCCCACCGCTCCGACTCTGCCAAGCGCGGCCGAGGTCATTTGGTGGGACAGTCCGAAGGGTTCCCGAGTAAGAGGCGTGGATTTTGAGAGGATCGAAACAAACATGCCTGTGCTTATCCCCGCCCCGCAGGCGCCCCAAAAGCCGCAGGCCCCACCCGGGACACTTTTTCCGCGGTTCATCATCTCCACCAGCGCGCTGGAGAGCTCTATGTCGCCGCCCGCGTTTCGATAGGCCGTCAAGAGCGCGGCCCCCACCATAACGTGGTGTTCGGGCCCGTGCATGTGGCAGAACGGCTGTGCCATCAGCGTTTCGATGATTTTCAAGGGGTCCCTGGACCTCTCCTCCAGGCATATTCCGATGATGCTGTCCATCCCCTCGGTATGGCAGTGATTGCAGATGTAATGCCCATGCACGCACCTGGTCTTGCTGCTCTCCTGTCTATGGCAGATCGCGCACTCCATAAGCGTATCCTGTTCCAGATATTCCAACGGAGCGGCGCAAATCAAACATTCTTCCTTCACGGGACAACAGCCTCCATAAATTTAAAATTTGTTCTGATTTTACCATTATGGACAGAAAAAATCAAGACGAGGTCAGTCAACTCCCTTTTCAGATTAGTGTTGCTAATGCTCAATTTTTTAATCTTTCGCTAAAATGCCAAATGAATTGTATAAAATACAGGGTGACTGAATCACAACAATCATCCTGTGTCCTATAATTCATAATTCTAAATCAACATGATATTCATCATCAATAAGCAGGTATTTTGTATGGTACCTTTTGCACATTTCAAGCATTTGGGCATTATCTTGCAAGGCGGATTCTATTGTATAATCCGAATCATCAAGTCTTTGCTCAATCACACTTGCAAAATTTTTTATATCCTCAAAATGCAGTCGAATGTATTGTTCGCTCATTATCAAACATATGTATCGGATTTGCCGCAGATAATTTTCATCAAAATTCTTTTTCCAGTCAAATGGTATATAACACCCTTCAACAATGAGATTTTGCGCATTTTCAATAGCAGTTTTAATGATTTCACATATAATTGGCCACAGATACTTTGTTAATGCCAAATCATCACTCATTGGAGTTAACGCTGTATTTCCGCTCCGAATGAGGCCCATTTTCAGATGATCTATAGACAAATACGGATATTTATATTTTTCAAGAAGCTGCTGTGCAAAATTGGTTTTTCCTGTATGTGACGCACCGCCAATCAATATAACCATGTTTCCTCCCTGCAAATTTGTATTTTGTATTTATTGATTTGATTATAACAGGACCAATGCTTTGTTTCAATTCACATATTAGTGAAATTGACAGAGTTTATATCCAGCAACACTTTTCTAAAAAGGGAGTCAGTCAATCTGCCAGAGTTTGTCCACCAAAATATTGGGCCATTTCTCCTTCTGCATGTCGTGAAAGAAGTACAGCAGGGCGGTCACGGTGAATTTTCGGGCAAATTCTTCGTCATACCCCTTCTTCCCCTTCTGCAGCGCGGCGGACAGCTCCTCCACCCAGGCGTTGAGGGCGGGCGTCAGCTTGCCATAGCAGTAATCTTCAAAAAACACGGTTTGGGAGGGGGCGGAGAAAATGTGTTTCTGGTTTCCGTATTGCTCCTTATATTCATCCGCCAGCTGGTCCACACAGCGGTACACCGCCCAGACGTCCTCTTTTGTCAGCTCCCCAATGTGCTCCCGCAGGAACCGCCGGACGGGTCTGCACTCCCGTGACTCCCGGTCCAAAAAGCCCTGCTGCTTGTCATAGGACTGTTGAATCTCACCCTGATGCTCCTGATACCACTCCCCCAGCTCCCCCAGTGCCCCGTGCAGGCTGTCCCGGTCGTTATCCGCCAGGAACCAGGGGGACTGCACCTGAAATCTAGGGGACAGCTGGGACAGCTGGCTGTAACGGCTGTTGTTCAGCACCTTGCCGGTACACTGGGCCATGTCCCAGTCGTACTTGATGTAGCTGACCAGAATGCCTCCCAGCTGCAAATAGATTTTCTCCCTGGCAAAGGCCCGGCGGACCTCCAGATGGCAGAAGCTCCCCTCCGGGCGCTCCTTCGCAAAGCGGTGGACGGAGCCGTTCAGCTCTTTGTACTTGGGGTCATAGGTGTAATAGAAGTTATCCAGTTTCAGGCCTGGCAGGGGCAGGGTGACCTGAAAGCCCTCAAACCGCTCCTGAACAAAATCAATAATGTCACTCCGACAGCTGATACAGCGCGCCATAGCCGGGTCCCTCCTTTTTCCTTTCAATTGCAGTATCCCAGCGGGAAAAAACTCCCGCCGACGGGCAGGAGTTTTGTGGGATTTGTGAAGAAATTCAGCATCAGTTCAGCGTGATATCCTCCACATTCACGCCCCACGATGACAACTTGGCAACGATTAACTTTAACTCATAATCAAGCTCGCTGTTCATCTGGTCCCCATTTGCCTTTTTAATGCGCTGTAACATACCGTACTGGTCAATTATTACACAAATTAATTCTTTATCTGACATGATAGCATTTCCTTTCACTGGCATGCTCCCGATAAACTGCTGAATCCATTATAGCAAATCAGACGGCGAGTGTAAACCCTGTTCATTCAGCTGGAAGCTGTCGATGTGTTTATTTTGTCTAAATACACAATAACTTTATACGTTCCGACAAAATTGTCACAACTGGCGACCAGCGTATATGTCCCAGAACGTTCCAGCGTAAAATAGGCCGCCAGCTCTTTTGCGTTATCCAAGGTATATACGGCATTACCAGCCGCATCATACAGTGTCATATCCAAATTTCCGCTCATAACATCCGATTGCAAAACAAACTTGATTCTGCTGCCTGCTTCTCCTGTGAAGGAGATGTCAGAAGTTGTTGTGACCTGCTTTGAATACTTGTTGCTCATATTGCCTAATACGGTGGGCCGGGCCAGCAAATAAACACCCGTGATTCCCGCAGTTACAGCGAAGACCAAAATAATGAGGATAATATATTTTTTCTTCATATTATTTATCCTTTCAAATTATCCCTTCAAACGGCGCCTGTTTCTACTCTGATTTTACCATTATCAGCGCTAAAATGCAAGACAAGGTCGGCTATTCTTCCCGTTTACAACAGCGGGAATCTTTGTTATAATATTCCTGTTTCGGTTATCACCATCCCACAAAGGATATTTTGAATTTGGAGGTAAACAACATGAGCAACACATTAAAGGGCGCCCTGATTATCGGTCAGTCCGGCGGCCCCACTTCCGTTATCAACGCCAGCGCCTACGGCGTGATCCGCACCGCCCTGGACTGCCCTGACATCACTGCCGTCTACGGCGCGGCCCACGGCATCAAGGGCGTGCTGAATGACAAGCTGTACGACATGGGCCAGGAGGACGCCAAGGAGCTGGAGCTGCTGCTCAATACCCCCTCCTCCGAGCTGGGCTCCTGCCGCTACAAGATCGCCGACCCCGACGCCGACGACACCGACTACAAGCGCATCCTTGAGATTTTCAAAAAGTACGACGTGCGCTACTTCTTCTACAACGGCGGCAACGACTCCATGGACACCTGCAACAAGATTTCCAAGTATATGCAGAAGGTGGGCTACGAGTGCCGCATCATGGGCGTGCCCAAGACCATCGACAACGACCTGTTCGGCACCGACCACTGCCCCGGCTTCGCCTCCGCCGCCAAGTATATCGCCACCTCCTGCGCCGAGGTGTATAAGGACGCCCGGGTGTATGACACCGGCATGGTAACCATCATCGAGATCATGGGCCGTCACGCCGGCTGGCTGGCCGGAGCCGCCGCCCTGGCGGGGGTCGTGGGCTGCGCCCCCGACCTGGTCTACCTCCCCGAGGTGAATTTCGACATGGACAAGTTCCTCTCCGACGTGGAGCGCATCTATAAGGCCAACGGCAACTGCATTGTAGCCGTCTCCGAGGGCATCCACTACGCCGACGGCTCCTTCGTCTCCGAGGCCAAGACCTCCGCTACCGACGGCTTCGGCCACGCTCAGCTGGGCGGCCTGGCGGCCCTGCTGGCCAGCGTGGTCAAGGAGAAGACCGGCGCCAAGGTCCGGGGCATCGAGCTGTCCCTGCTCCAGCGCTGCGGCGCGCACGTTGCCTCCCGCACCGACATTGACGAGTCCTTCCTGGCCGGCAAGACCGCCGTGGAGGCCGCTGTGTCCGGCGAGACCGACAAGATGGTGGGCTTCGAGTGCTCCCGCGAGGGCGGCAAGTACGTCTGCCAGACCAAGCTGTTTAACCTGTCTGAGGTGGCCAACTTCGAGAAGAAGGTCCCCCTGGAGTGGATCAACGCCGAGCAGAACGGCGTCACCCAGGCCTTCATCGACTATGCCCTGCCCCTGATCCAGGGCGACGCCAAGGCCCCCACTGAGAACGCCCTGCCCCGCTTTGCCCGCCTGAAGAAGGTTCTGGCCAAGTAAGAAAAACGCTGAAGGCCCGCCCCATTGGGGTGGGCCTGTTTTATTTAAAAAAATGCTTGAAATTCATTTTAATTGCCTGTATTATCAACTTATCTGGCCAGAAAATTAAATATAATTTGGAGGCAATTCATTTTGAAAATCGAGACATTTCAGAGCATTACCATAGCTTATATGCGCCGCACTGGGGCATACGGGCCCGAAAATCGTCAGCTAATGGAGAATTTGAAGGCCTTTTTAGCGCAGCACGGCCTGTTTCACGAGAAAAGCACCATATTAGGTATTCCGCTGGATGACCCGACTATCACACCGGCAGAACAATTAAGATATGATGTCGGCCTGATCGTCCCTGTGCGTGCGGCCATTCCCCTGCCCACCCGCAGCATCGACGACGGAACATACGCTGTCTTTGAAGTTCAGCATACACAACAGGGCGTATCATCCTTCTGGCAAAATATTGGGCAGCTCACCTTGTCCATAGACAATACAAAACCGATCATTGAACGCTATTCTTCCCAAAAAATCGCGGAGCATTTATGTGAGTTTTGTGTCCCAATCATTCGTTAAAAAAGCTCAGCTGCCGGCATTGGCAGAAAGCAGCTCCTTATCGTCCCGCCGCAACGGCAAAAGGCTCCTTTTGAAAGGAGCTGTCAGCGAAGCTGACTGAGGATTGCGTTTTGCGAAGCAAAACATACGGAGTAATCAAAGTTTCCGCCCCCAAAAAGTTCCCCCCTCCTCGTTTGCTTCGCATATTTTGGCTTCGCCAAAATGCAATCCTCCGCCCCAGTGTGCGCACTGGGGCACCTCCTTTCAAAAGGAGGCTTTTTTGCGCTCCCAAAAACCTCAATCAAAAAAACTCAGCTGCCGGTCCTCATAGCTCCGGGTGGCGGCGGAAATGATGTGGCGCATCTCATACAGCAGTCCCAGCTCCCGGCACCGGCTGGAGAACAGCTCCCACAGCTCCTTGGCCCGGGGGCTGGAGCAGTAGTAGCGGAAGCCGTACCGCTTGCGGTACCGCTCCCCCATCCCCGGAAAGGCCCGGTCCAGGCCGTCGAGGAAGTAGTCCCGCTGGCCGTCCCGCATAGTGACCCCGAAGGCGGCGTAGACGAACCTTGCCCCCGCCCGGGCGGCGCTGTCCACCACTGACAGTACATTTTCCGTCAAATCCTCCACGTAGGGCAGCACAGGCATGAGGAGCACCCCGGAGAAAATCCCCGCCTTCGCCAGCTCCTCCAGCGCCCTGAGCCGGCGGCTGGGGGGCGGCGCGTGGGGCTCGATTTTCTCCGCCAGAGCGTCGTCGGTGGTGGTGACGGTCAGTTTACAGATTACCGGGGAGTGGTCCTGAATCAGCCGGTACAGGTCGATATCCCGGACAATCAGGTCGCTTTTGGTGGCCGCCGCCACCCCGCACTGGTAGGCGTCGATCAGCTCCAGGGCGTGGCGGGTGAGCTGGAGCTCCTCCTCAAAGGGGTTATAGGGGTCGCTCATGGAGCCCATGGTGATGAAGGCAGGGCGTACCTTCCGGGCCAGGTCGTCCCGGAGCAGGCGCAGGGCGTCCGCCTTGGCCTTCACCCGGTCGAAGTCCGGATTTTGGTAACAGGAACTGCGGCTGTCGCAGTAGAGACAGCCGTGGCAGCAGCCCCGGTAGAGGTTCATGGTGTGGTCGGTGCCGAACCACTCTGTGGATTTGCTCCGGTGGAGCAGGTGCTTGGCGGGGATGTAGTCCATAATTACGCCTCAAGCAGTCCAGAAACAATACATTTTGAGAGACTTTCGCACAAATCTGCCCCGAAACAGTGCATCATCTGCACTTTAATCGCCTGTTGGGCCGCTGGGGCCTCCTCGCGCTCCAGCGAGGCGAGGGGGAGCAGCAGCAAAAACAGCTGCCAGCCTCGCTCCAGCGGCAGCAGCTTCTCCAGCTCCTTGTAGGGAACTGTTCGCAGCTTCCAGTGGGGACCTGTACTCCCGATTCCTTCCCCGTCCACATAGTAAAGGGTATCCCCCGGATGAAATTCAATTTTCAGCGTTCTGCCCTGGGTCAGCGGGGCTTCCAGAAAGGAGGGGTCGTCCAAATAACCGTCGCTCTCGTCCAAAACCCCGTCATACCAGCCTGTAAATTTCTTCCACCACTCGCAGACCGCTTCAGTACACAGCTCCTCCATCAGTTCAGAGACGGAGACATCCGCTTCCTCATCGTACAGATTCAGGTAACTGCACCCGAAATAGTTGATCCAAAAGGACAAATTGTCCATTTCATGGAAGGAAATTCTGCTCATTTCACGCACTCCCCTGCATCGGCCTTTTGTATATTGTACCAGCTCCCGGAAAATTTGTCAAGAAAAATAGAACAAGAGTTTGACTTTTTCTCCCCGCTGCTGTATAATGGCCGCAAAGGAGGGTGCGGCCATGGACCGGGTCATTTTTCACTGCGATTTGAACAGCTTTTACGCCTCGGTGGAGCTGCTGTCCCACCCGGAGCTGCGCCACCTGCCTGTGGCCGTCTGCGGCGATCCGGCCAGCCGCCACGGCATCATCCTGGCCAAGAACGAGCCCGCCAAGGTCTTCCGGGTAAAGACAGCGGAGACCATCTGGCAGGCCAAGCGGAAGTGCCCCGACCTGGTCCTCCTCCCCGCCCACCACGGGCTGTACCGGGATTTTTCCCGTAAAGTAAATTCCCTTTACCAGGAGTACACCGACCTGGTGGAGCCCTTCGGCATCGACGAGAGCTGGCTGGACGTCACCGGCACCCTTCACCTCTTTGGCGGCGACGGCGCCGCCCTGGCCAACCGCCTGCGGGACGAGGTACGCAGCCGCTTTGGCCTGACCATCTCGGTGGGGGTGTCCTTCAACAAGGTGTTCGCCAAGCTGGGCAGCGACTACAAGAAGCCGGATGCTACCACTGTCATCACCCGGGAAAATTTCCGGAAGCTGGTCTGGCCCCTTCCCGTCACCGACCTGCTCTACGTGGGCCGGGCGGCGGCCCAGGTGTTCCAGCAGTTTGGGGTGCGCACCATCGGTGACCTGGCCGCCTTCGACCGGGCGCAGCTTTTCCAGCTTCTGGGAAAAAATGGCGCTCAGCTCCACGACTTCGCCTGCGGACAGGACCGCTCCCCCGTGGCCCCCGCCGGCCAGTACACGCCCCCCAAGTCCATCGGCAACGGCTACACCTTCCCCAACGACCTCCAGGGCCGGGGGGAGATCAAGGCGGGGGTGGCCCAGCTGGCCGACCAGGTGGCGGGCCGCCTGCGCAGGCACCGCATGAAGTGTCAAGGGATTTCCCTTGCCATCCGGGACCCCAATTTTCGGGACATCAGCCGCCAGACCCGGCTGGACCCGCCCACCGATCTGGCCCGGGAGCTGACCCAGGCGGCCATGGAGCTGGCCGACAGCTGCTGGAACATGGCCAGCCCGGTGCGGGCCCTGACGGTGACCGCCATCTACCTCATCCCCGCCGACGAGGCGGGGGCCCAGCTGGACCTGTTTTCCGCCGGCCAGGACGCCAAGCGCCGCCGGCTGGAGCGGCTGGAGAATACCCTGGACGTCATCCGGGCCAAGTACGGCCCCGGAGCCATCGCCCCCGCCTCCGCCCCCCGGGACCCCGGTCAGGAGCGCCACGCCCCGCCGCCGGGGGAAAGCCTCCCTCTGTGAGGGAGGTGGCACGGCGAAGCCGTGACGGAGGGAGTCGGGAAAACTCCCTCAGTCACCGCCTGCGGCGGCGACAGCTCCCTCAGAGAGGGAGCCATAAATAGTGCTATTCAAAAATTCGGTAGCATAATCTGGGACATGGAGGTGTTGTCCATGCCCCTGTCGTTTCTTGACTTTTTAGGCCAGTTAGGCGGGAATCCCGCCCTGTTTGGCACAGTTCTGCTCACCCTGGCCGTCCTGCTGGTAAACGGCTGGACCGACGCCCCCAACGCCATCGCCGGGGCGGTGGTGACGGGGGCCCTCCCCTTCCGGCCCGCCGTGGTGCTGGCGGCGGTGTGCAACTTTTTGGGGGTGCTGTGCGTCACCTCGGTGAACGCTTCGGTGGCCGAGACGGTATACGCCATCGCCTCCTTCGGCGGCGGGCCCAGGGCCGCCCTCACCGCCCTGTGCGCCGCCATGGCGGCCATCGTCCTGTGGGCGGCGGCGGCCTGGTATTTCGGTATCCCCACCAGCGAGAGCCACGCCCTGGTGGCCGGCATCTCCGGGGCGGCGGTGGCCCTGGAGGGCTCCCTCTCCTGCATCCGCTGGGACTGCTGGGGGCGGGTGATTTTGGGGCTGGTCCTGTCCACCGCCGCCGGCTTCTGGGCGGGACGGGGGGCGCAGAGCCGCCTGAAAGCTGTAAAGCTATCTGACCGTACATTCCTTCTGGCACAGCTGCCTGGGGCGGCGGCCACCGCCTTCCTCCACGGGGCTCAGGACGGCCAGAAGTTCATCGGCGTCTTCCTGCTGGGGACCGCCCTGGCCCAGGGCCGGGCCGACGAGGGCACCTTCCTGGTGCCCCTGTGGCTCATGGCCCTGTGCGCTTTTTTCATGGCCCTGGGCACCCTGATGGGGGGCCGGCGGATTATCAACACCGTGGGCCGGGAGATGGTGTCCCTGGGCCCCCGGGAAGGGCTGGCCGCCGACCTGGGGAACATTACCTGTCTCTTTGCCGCCACCCTGCTGGGCCTGCCCGTCTCCACCACCCACACCCGCACCTGCGCTCTGCTGGGGGTGGGCTCCGCCGGGGGAAACCGTCCTGACTGGCCCGTCTTCGGGAAAATTGCCCTGGCCTGGCTGCTCACCTTCCCCGGCTGCATGGCCATCGGGTACTGGATGGCGCGGGTGTTTCTGGCCGCGTAGAAAAAAGGCTCCCTCCTTGAGGGAGCTGGCTGGCCAAAGGCCAGACTGAGGGAGTTACCGAAGATGGTAAAAACCCTCCGCAGGACTCCCTCCGTCACGGCTGCGCCGTGCCACCTCCCTCTGAGAGGGAGGCATTTTGTCCGTCAGCGCACCCCTCCCCTCTCCTGCGCATAGCCTAATCTGGAAGCAACCGAACAGGCGATGCCTGCGAGTCTTCCAGAAAGGATACTTACATCGTGTTACAGGCACTTACTTGGGCCGCCGCCGGCACGGGCTTTACCGCCCTGATGACCGCCGCCGGGGCCGCCGTGGTCTTTTTGTTCCACAGGAAAAATTCCCAGACCCTCCACCGGGTGATGCTGGGCTTTGCCGCCGGGGTGATGATCGCGGCCAGCATGTGGTCGCTGCTCATTCCCGCCATCGAGAAGGCGGAGGAGCTGGGTCAGACGGGCTGGCTCCCCGCCGCAGGGGGCTCGCTGCTGGGCATCGGCTTCCTGCTGGGGATGGACTTCCTCCTCCCCCACTTCGGGCCGGAGTCCTTCCACCGGGGGGCCAGTCCCAGCCGGACGGCGCTGCTGGTGCTGGCCGTCACCCTGCACAACATCCCCGAGGGGATGGCGGTGGGGGTGTCCTTCGCCCTGGCGGCGCAGAACGGCGACGCCGCCCTCCTCACCGCCTCCACCGCCCTGGCTTTGGGCATCGGCATCCAGAATTTTCCGGAAGGGGCGGCCATCTCCCTGCCCCTGTACCAGGAGGGTATGGGCAAGGGCCGATCCTTCCTCATCGGGGCGGCCTCCGGGGTGGTGGAGCCCGTGTTTGCCCTGCTCACCGTGCTGGTGGCCGGGACGGTCCAGCTGGTCCTCCCCTGGCTGCTCTCCTTCGCCGCCGGGGCCATGCTCTATGTAGTGGTGGAGGAGCTCATCCCCGAAGCCAACCTGTCCCAGGGGGGCCACTCGGGCACTCTGGGGGTGATGGCGGGCTTTTTGCTGATGATGATTCTGGACGTGGCGCTGGGATAAGGGTGTGTCCTATTCGCAGATTTTATGTAGGGGCGGACATTGTCCGCCCGCGGGCGCACACTGTGCGCCCCTACAAATCGTTCCAATTCTCCTGACTGTGATAAAATGCGCGGTAGGACACTCCCTGGGATAAAAAAAGGTTGACAAAGCCGGCGGCAGGGTCTACAATGGCCTCGAACCGCAGTACAATCGAACACAGGGGCGCTGGGAGCTTAGTTCCCGGCTGAGATGCAGAGACAAACACAGCTGTCTCCGGTCCCTTGAACCTGATCCGGGTAATGCCGGCGTAGGAAGTGAAAGAGAGACCGTGCCGTCGTCTCCTCTAAAACCGCACTACACCCGTCCGGATGTAATGCGGTATTTTTTTATTTGGAGGAATCGACTATGACAAACCTGCAAACCCGCCGCCTGGTGGAGAGCGCGGTCATGATCGCCATCGGCACCGTGCTGTCCATGTTCGAGTTCAAGGGGCCCTGGGCGCTGGGGGGCGGAATCACCTTCTGCTCCATGCTGCCCCTGGTGCTGGTCTCCTGGCGGTACGGCTGCCGCTGGGGGCTTTTCACCGCCTTCGTCCACAGCCTGCTCCAGATGCTGCTGGGCATCTCCAATGTACAGTACGCCACCAATGTGTGGACCGCCATCCTGATTATCCTCTTTGACTATGTGTTTGCCTACTCGGTAATCGGGCTGGCGGCCATGTTCAAAAACCGGCTGAAGAACCAGCAGGCGGCGCTGGTGCTGGGCATCACAGTCACCTTTCTCGTTCGGCTGGCCTGCCACTACATCTCCGGCGTGGCGGTGTGGGAGGTCCTGTGGCCCAACGAGCTGGGCTGGGCTCCGCCCATCTGGTCCATCTCCTACAATGCCAGCTACATGGTGCCGGAAATCATCATCACCGGCATCGTGGCTGCGCTGAGCTACCGCCCGTTACAGCGGTACTATCAGGGCGAGGACCTGCGGCGGGGCTAAACCTCCCCCTTCGCTGTCTCACGCTCCAGCAGCCGCCGGAGCCGCTCCATGTCCTCTCTGGCCCGGCGGTCGGTCTGTTCGGTGGAACCTCCCTCCTGCTTTCTCCTTTGCCGGTACTCCCGCTTTCTCAGCCAGCTCTCGGTGTCCCGCCGGATGGCCGCGCCGATGAAGCCGCAGGCCATCCGGGCCTCCGGGGAGAGCCGGGGAAAGCCCTCCATCACCTCCTCCAGCGCGGTGGAGGGCTCCCGCCACACCCGGTCGGCGTAGACCATGAGCACAGAGAACAGCAGCCCCCGCTGCTCCATGGGCAAGGCGGACAGGATGGGGTAGCTGTCAAAGTAGACCACAAAACTTTTCTTCGTCATTACAATCATCTCCTTACCCTGGGTGGGATTGGGGAGAAAGTTGTACGTTTTTGTACACCGAAGACAACGTAACTGTAATAGTTATAGATACTGAAATAGATACTGTCACTGTTATAGATACTGTGCCGCGCTGTGGGCGGCGGGGAGAGAGAGAAACCGCTCTGGATTTTTCTCCGGAGCGGTTTTCTTCTCCCCCCAGGGGGAGCATCTTTTTGTAGGGGCGGACATTGTCCGCCCGCAAATAAGGATACCTGTCCCAATTGCGCATTTTGACAAGAGGAGCGTGTAGGGGGCGGGCTCTGTCCCGCCCCGCTTTTCCGTAACCGCCCATATTCGAGAGACGGGCCGGGACGGAGCCCGGCCCCTACATAAGTCTGTCATACGCGGGCGCACACTGTGCGCCCCTACAGAGGGAAGCCCAGCCTGCCCCTCACATCTCCTTCCGAATCTGCCGCAGGGCGTTTTTCTCCAGCCGGGAGACCTGGGCCTGGGAGATGCCGATTTCGGCGGACACCTCCATCTGGGTCTTGCCCTGGAAGAAGCGCATGGACAGAATCTTTCGCTCCCGGTCGGTGAGGTGGCCCACCGCCTCCTTCAGGGCGATGCGCTCCACCCACATCTCGTCGTTGTTCTTGTTGTCCTTCACCTGGTCCATCACGCAGATGGTGTCTCCGCTGTCGGAGTACACCGGCTCGTAGAGGGACACCGGTTCCAGGATGGCGTCCAGGGCAAAAACCACGTCCTCCCGCTTGATGTCCAGGATCTTGGCGATCTCCTCAATGGAGGGCTCCCGTTGGTGCTGGGCCATGTAGGCCTCCTTGGCCTGGAGAACCTTGTAGGCCGTGTCCCGCATGGCCCGGGAAACCCGCATGGTGCTGTTGTCCCGGAGGTAGCGGCGTATCTCCCCCACAATCATGGGGACGCCGTAGGTGGAAAACTTCACGTCCAGGTCGGTGTTGAAGTTGTCGATGGCCTTGATCAGGCCGATACACCCCACCTGAAACAGGTCGTCGGCGTTCTCCCCCCGGTTGGCAAACCGCTGAATCACCGACAGCACCAGCCGCAGGTTGCCGGCAATGAGCTCCTCCCGGGCCTGCATATCCCCCTCCTTAACCCGGAGAAGAAGCGCCTGGGTCTCGCTGCTTTTCAGCACCTTCAGCTTGGCGGTGTTCACCCCGCATATCTCCACTTTGTGCTGCATGATGGAAAAAACCTCCCGCCCGGTGTGATACTGTTTCCAGTATTTCCGGGGGGAGGTCTTTCATACCGCTTTGACCGGCCCTAAATTTTTTATCGTCAGACCGTTTTCGATGGATTTTTGCCGCCTTGCGGGTTTATGGCCCGGAGAAAAGGATGCGGAGGAAGTCCTGTCTGCCGTGAAACACACGGACCACCGATATCACATCCCCGTCCCGGCGGTAGATGGCCGCATAGCTTTCACAGACCAGCAGCCGCAGGTCGGTGTGCCAGCCGGTCTTCCCCTCCACCGACACCCCCAGCTCCGGGAAGGTCTTCAGGGCGGCGCAGTGGTCTAAAATCATGGTTCCGATCCGGGCGGCGGCCCTGGGGTTGTGGAGTTGGTCCCGGATATAGGCCTTGATGCCGCGTATGTCTGAAATGGCCTCCGGGGTGTAGCGCAGCCTCATGTCTCCTCCCCAAGGAGCCGGTACGCCGCCTCCTCCGAGACCCAGCCCTCCTTCTCCGCAGAGTCCCAGCCTCTTTGAACCTCCTCCATCAGGCGGCGCACCGCCTTTGCCCGTAAATACGCCTCATTCTCGGGCGAGGCCAGAAAGGGCAGGCCCTCCATGTTCAGGGACTGCTGGATGAACAGGTTCACCGCGTCGGTAAAGGACAGCCCCTGCCGGGCGTATATCTCCTCTACACGCCGCTTGATATCCGGGTTGATCCGCATTTGAAAGGTCGCAGTCTTGGGCGCAGACGTAATATCCATGGTATCAGCTCCTTTGAGAGAAGTATACCCCTTCCCCGGGGAGATGTCAATACAATGTCACTACAGGAAGTGTCCTACCGCGCATTTTATCACAGTCAGGAGAATTGGCACAATTTGTAGGGGCGCAGAGTGCGCCCGCGGGCGGACAATGTCCGCCCCTACAGGTACAGCCGGGCCTGAAGGTGCTCCTCGTCCATTACCTCGATGCCGGCATCAGCCAGCAGGCGGGCGGTCACCCCCCAGCCGGGGACCGCTGTGTGGGTAAAGGTGCCGTCGTACACCTCCCCGCAGCCGCAGGAGGGGGACCGGGCCTTCAGCACGGCCACGGTGCACCCGTTCTCTCTGGCAATCTCCAGCGCCCGCTCCGCTCCGGCGCGGTAGGCGGCGGTGACGTCCTGGCCGTCCTGGGTGAGGACCCGGCCGTCGGGCTGAATCTCGGCGGGGCTCCGGGGGACGTCCAGCCCCCCCAGCAGCTCGGGACAGACGGGAATCAGGTTGTGCCCCGCCCGGTGGAGCTCGATGACCTGCCGGTCCAGCCGGCTCTGCCCGTCATACCGGCAGGGCTCCCCTAAAAAGCAGTGGCTGACTAAGATGTTCATGGGGTATCTCCTCTCATGCAGGGGGCGGCCTCTGTGCCGCCCCGTCTGGATTTTGCTTCTCGGTTTTGCGGGGCGGCACGGAGACCGCCCCCTACGAAAAACGGCCCGCCAGGCAGGCGGGCCGCAGTGGGCGCAGCTCAGTGGGTCAGGTAGTACCTGACCAGGGTTTGCAGAAGCTCGTCCCGGTCCGCCTTACGGATGAGGGCCCGGGCGTTGTTGTGATTGGTGATATAGGTGGGGTCCTCGGACAGGATGTAGCCCACAATCTGGTTGATGGGGTTGTAGCCCTTCTCCTGTAAGGCCTGATACACCGAAGTGAGGATAGCCTTAATCTCCATATCCCGCTGATCGCCCAGGCTGAATTTACGGGTGAAATCCATCTCGTCCATATCAGCACCTCCCAAATGCAACTTTTCCCCTAGTGTACTCCAAAACTTTGTCGATGTAAAGAGCTTTGGCGAAATTTAATATAAATGAAATATTTCTGCCCCCTCCAGAGCCCGGCGGAGACGCACGTCTGCCTCCGGCACGGGACCTGCGGGGATTTGCGGACGCATCATGATGCGTCCCTACCGCTCTGTCATAACCGCGGCGGCCACCTGGAACAGGGCGGACAGCATCGCCACCACGAACACATACTGCACTCCCCAGGCGTGCCAAATCACCCCCATCACCGGCGAGGCGATAATGGCCATCACGTGGTCCACGCTCAGCCCCACCGACAGGGTGCGGGTCACCTCGGAGGGGTCCAGGGCGATGGAGCGCATCATGTAGGAGTGAACCATGTTGAACTGCTCAAAGAGGACGCACAGCACGTAGGCCCCGTAGACCAGCCAGGTCTGCCAGCTGGCCGGGTCGATGCCGCCGGAGGCCAGCAGTCCCGCCACCAGGCCCATCGCCGAGAAGGAAATTGCGATGTACCCCGCCTCCACCAGCAGCATTTTCTTCACGCCCAGCCGGTCCAGCATCTTTCCAATGACGGGGGCCATCCAGGTGCCCGCCAGGTGGACGGCAATGGTGAGCAGGGCCACGGTGTCCGCCCCCTGCCCCAGCAAATTGATGATGACCCAGGGGGCAAAGACGATTTTGATCCGCTTCTGGCAGCCGTAGGCCAGGGTGACCATGTAGTAGGGCATGTACCGTTTCCGAAACAGCAGCCTGTGGTTTTTCACCGCGCCCCTCTGTCCGCTGGACATGGCCAGCAGCGCCAGCAGCACCACCGCCCCGGCGGTGCATATCCCGCCGATGGCAAAGGGCAGGATGGTCTTGGTGTGGAAGCTGAAAAAGCCGGTGCGGAAGCCAAAAAATACCAGCACCGCCGCCGCCAGGTTAAACAGAGTGGTGACCCCCTTGAACCGCCCCAGGGTGGTCCCCACCTTCCCCTGCTCCGCCAGGTCCATGGAGATGGCGTCGTTCAGGGGCATGAACAGGTGCATCCCCAGGGAGTGGACGAACATGAACACCAACATCATCCCGTAGCCCGGGGACAGCCAGCCCATGACGATAAAGCCCACCAGCACCAGCCCCTGGGCCACCACCGACATCCACAGGTTGCCCAAAAAGCCCAGGGCGGCCACCAGCACCATGCACAGAATGCCGGGGCTCTCCCGGGGAATCTCGATGAACCCCCGCTGGACCTCGTCGATACGGAAGACCTCGTTGAAGTAGTTGGACAGGATGTTGTTGCCCAGGCCGTTGGCCAGAGCGGTGAGGGCCAGCACCGCCACAAATACGCGGACCGCCCACTGTCGGTTTTGTTGGGTCATGTGTCTCTCTCCTAAAAGCTCTCGTCCCCCGCAGGGCAAGGCCCCTTTTCCCCGCAAGGGGGACGCCGCATCCGTAAGGCGGCAGAGCCGCCAACGGCTGCGCAGTGAAAGGGGCTGTCAGCCGCAGGCTGACTGAGGATTGCGTTTTGCGAAGCAAAACATACGCAGTAAACCCAAGTTTGCGAAACCTCGCTTGCTTCGCATATTTTGGCTTCGCCAAAATGCAATCCTCCGCCCCAGTTTGCGAACTGGGGCACCTCCTTTCAAAAGGAGGCTTGCCGCCTGCGGGCGGGACGGGGGAATTACAGCGTATCCTCCTCCGCCCTATCCAGAGCGTCCTCCACGTCGAAGGGGGGGGCGGCCTCCGGGGCAGGCTCAGCGGGAGCGGGAGCTGGAGGCGTGAAAGCGTCGCCGGGAGTGGTGATGCCCTGGCGGTACTTCATCTCCTGCCACTGCTCCTTGGTGACAAGCAGCTGCCGGGGCTTACTCCCCTCGAAGGGGCCCACGATGCCCTTCTCCTCCAGCTGGTCCACCAGCCGGGCGGCCCGGGCGTAGCCCAGCTTCAGCCGCCGCTGGAGCATGGACACCGAGGCCTGGCCCGTCTCCACCACCACCTCGGCGGCGGCGTCAATGAGCTCGTCAAACTCGCTGTCAACCTCCTCCGGGGCGGAGCCGCCCACACCCTTGGACCCCTTGTCCTTCTCGGCGGCGTTGTGTTCGATCTCCTCCATCACGGCGTCGTCATACTGGGCCGCGCCGCTGTTCTGCTTGACGAAGTTGACCACGGCGGCCACCTCCGGGTCGGAGATAAAGCAGCCCTGGACCCGCTGGGGCTTGCCGGAGCCCAGGGGGGCAAAGAGCATGTCCCCCCGGCCCACCAGCTTCTCCGCGCCCTGGGTGTCCAGAATGATCCGGGACTCCATGGCGGAGGCCACGGCGAAGGCGATGCGGGACGGGATGTTGGCCTTCATCAGGCCGGTAATCACGTCGGCGGAGGGCCGCTGGGTGGCGATAACCAGGTGCATCCCGGCGGCGCGGCCCATCTGGGCCACCCGGCAGATGGACTCCTCCACCTCCTTGGCGGCCACCAGCATCAGGTCAGCCAGCTCGTCGATGAGCACCACAATGGAGGGCATGCGGTCCACCCCCTCAGTGCGGTCGGCGTAGGCGTTGTACTCCTCCAGCTTGCGCACCCCCACCTCGGAGAAGGTGCGGTAGCGCTTCATCATCTCGGTGACCGCCCATTGCAGGGCGCCCGCCGCCTTTTTGGGGTCTGTCACAACGGGAATCAGCAGGTGGGGGATGCCGTTGTAGATGCCCAGCTCCACCATTTTGGGGTCCACCATAATGAGACGGACCTCCTCCGGGGTGGCCTTGTACAGCAGGGAGGTGATGATGGTGTTGGTACACACCGATTTGCCCGAGCCGGTGGTGCCGGCAATGAGCAGGTGGGGCAGCTTGCCAATATCCCCCACAATAGCTTGGCCGCTGATGTCCTTGCCCACGGCAAAGGAGGTCTTGGCCCGGCTGCCGGTGAAGCGGTCTGAGGCGATTACCGAGTGGATGCTCACCGGCGACACCACCTTGTTGGGCACCTCGATGCCCACCACCGAGATCTTATCCGGGATGGGGGCGATGCGCACGCCGGCGGCCCCCAGGGCCAGGGCGATGTCGTCGGCCAGGTTGGTGAGCTTGTTCAGCTTCACCCCCTGCTCCAGGGCCAGCTCATACCGGGTGACCGACGGCCCCCGGACCACGTTGATGATGTTGGCGTCGATGCCGAAGGAGTGGATGGTGTCCCCCAGCCGCTGGCGGTTGGCGTTCAGCTCCCCCAGGGCCTCGCCGCCGATCTCCCCGGCGCTCTCGCTGAGCAGGGACAGGGGCGGGTACTGGTAGGGCCGGGGGCTCTGGCCCATGGCCTGCTCGATCTCCGCCCCCAGCTGGGCGGCCTCGCTGGCCGCCTCCTGGGCCGTCACCTTGGACAGCATGGCGCTGGGGGTTGGGACGGGCGCGGCAGGGGCCGCCGGGGTGGACGGGACCGGCGGGGCCAGGGGCTCCGGCTCCTGAATCGGAGGACTGCTGGGGTGGCTGTCAGCCGCCCGCCGTTCCAAAGGCGTATCCCTGTCCTGTGGGCGGATCATATCCGCCCCTACAGGTGAGGGCTGCCTCTCCCCCGGCTGAGTGATAGGCTCCGGCTTGGAGATGGCGGGGAATTTTACCTCCAGCACCTTGGACTGGGGCGCAGCCGCGGCCGCGGGCTCCTCCACCGCCTCCGCCTCCGCCGCCTCGGGGCGGAGCAGCTGGTCGGGGGACGGCACTCGGGGGCTCTTGTTGAAAAATCCCTTCTTTTTGGGCGGAAGGGGCTCCCGGTCCGTCCGGGGCTCGTCTCCCACCGGGATGTCAATGGCGGCGCGCCTGCCCGTCCGGGCGGGGGCGGGCTCCTCATACCGCTCCCGTTCCCCCCGATCCGGGCGGCGGCTCCGGCGGACCGGCTCGGGCTCGTAGTCGTAGGCGGGGCGGTTAAACACCCAGTCGGCCACGTCCACAATGGAGCGGTCGAAGGCGGCCAGTCCCACAAAGAACCCGGCCAGGGCGAAGACGACGGTGGCCCCCAGGGCGGTGAACAGGGAGACGAAGCTCTGGGCAATCAGCCCGCCCAGCGCCCCGCCGGAGTGTAAAGCCTTTCCACTTTCCATCAGCTGGCCCCAAAGGGCTGCACTCCACTCCATCGGCTCAATGAGCATGCCATGAAGCAGGCAGGCGAAGATCAGGGGCAGCAGCAGGGCGCAGGTCACCCGCAGCCGCACCGGACGCCCCCGGTGGAAGGCCAGGATATAGGCCGCCAGCACCAGGGCGGGGGGCGTAAGCAGAAAGCCGTAGCCCAGCAGGCCCTTGAGCAGGGCGCAGAACCAGCTGATGAAGATGGCCTGCATATTGAAGTAGCCCAGGGCGGAGAAGACGGCCAGCAACAGGCAGACCAGCGCCCCCACCTCCCGGCGGACCGGGCGCTGGGCGCTGGACGTCCGGCCGGATTTTGCCCGGCTCCCCCCGCCGGAGCGGGAGGAACCGCCCCGTCCTCCACCGGAGGCGGACCGGCTCCCCCCTGTTTTCTTTTGTGTTGCCATATGTACTCGTTCCTTTCATACTGGCCTCCCTCTCTGAGGGAGGCGGCACGGCGAAGCCGTGACGGAGGGAGTGACAAAAACTCCCTCAGTCAGCCTTACGGCTGACAGCTCCCTCAAAGAGGGAGCCTATGCCGCCGGCACAAAGGTCCAGTCCATGATGTTCAGCAGGATGAACAGCGCGCCCGCCCCCCAGCAGTAGTAGGCGAAGGCGCCGAAGCGGCCCTTGCTGGCCAGCAGCCTCACCAGCTGGATAGAAAAATAGCCCACCACGGCGGCCACAACCATGCCCAGCAGGTACTTGGGCAGATTCTCCGTCGGGACGCCCCCCTCCATCTCCATCACGTCCAGCACCTTCAGCAGGGTGGCCCCCAGCACCGCGGGCAGCGACATGAGGAAGGAGTAGCGCACGGCAAATTTCCGGTCGAACCCCCGGACCATGCCCATGGAGATGGTGCAGCCCGACCGGGACAGCCCCGGAATGGTGGCCACCCCCTGGGCCACGCCCACCAGCAGCACATCCAGAAGGGTGGCGTTCCGGGCGGTCTTGTACCCCCGGGCCATCTGGTCGGAGAGGAACAGAATGCAGCCCGTTACCAGCAGGGCCCCGCAGACGAACATGGGGTTGCTGCCGAAGGCCTCCACCTTGTCCTTGATGGGCAGAACCAGGAACAGGGGCAGGGTACCCACGATAATCAGCAGCACCATCCGCCGGGCCTCCGGGGGGTTGCCCCGGTAGCGCCGGTGGGAAAACAGGTCGGCGAAGAAGGAGAAAAACTCCACAATCATCTCCCAGATGTCCCGCCAGTAGACCACGCACACCGCCAGCAGGGTGGCAAAGTGGAGCAGGACATTGAAAAGCTGGTCGGGCTCCTCCATGCCGAAGAAGTGCTGAAACAGGGTGAGGTGCCCCGAGCTGGAGATGGGCAGAAATTCGGCCACGCCCTGAACAAAGCCCAGAATTGCGGACATGAAATAGGTCAAAATTATGTACCCCCTAAAACGGGCAGGCGCCCATAAAATCACTAATTACTATATTAACACAAGGCGGGGAAAAATTCCAGTGTTTTTATTTCGGGGGAACACGCCGTCTCATAAATTCGGAAAACCTCTGGAAATTCCCGCCGGTCCGTCATGTAGGGCAGGGGTTCTACCCCTGCCTATCCCTGTAAGGGGATAAAGCGGCATCGTAGTAAGGCAAGGGCAGAGCCCTTGCCCTACATGCGGCAGCTTTCCTAAATTTATTGAGAGAAGCGTATTTTGAGGGAATATCCATTCTTGACACCTCGCAAGGGATTTGTTATCCTATCTATGGAACAGGACAACGAAGGAGGGAAACAGCAATGAACATGCAGGAAAACTACAGGCTCATTGAGGCCCTGGAAAGCGCAGGGTGGACCGCCCAGGAAATCGTCAACCTGATTAAGTACGTCGAGAGTGGGGACGCGCAGTACAAGCCCACCAAAAAGGAATAACTTGTACCAGAAGCCGGGGATAATCCCCGGCTTTTTGTTTCGTCAGCCTGATATTCAGCCGTCAAGGGGCAAAAAAAGCGGGGTCTCCCCCGCCCTTTCGGCGTGTTCAGCTCCAGGATAGGTTGAGCTGACGGTTATTCGCGGCACAATCCGAGAGATACAGGTTAATCAGCGTCTGGTATGGGATTCCAGAGGTGCTGGCCATATCTTTAAAAAACTGGATTGTGTCGCCGTCAATGTTAATTGTAATCTGCTTTTTCAGCTTTTTGGCGTAAGGATTCTTCCGGGCGTTGGAAAAATCATACTCCTCCCGCATAAACGGCACCCCCTAGTTGAAATACTGTCTTGACTCCGGCCGCGTGGCTTTCCGCGCGGAGATGATTCTGATGACCGACTCAGACTCCCGGTAACAGTGGCAGACCACAAGCAAATTGGCCTTTTTACTCAGGCCCAAAATGATGAACCGCTCCTCCTCCATTGAGTGCTCAGGGTCATCAATTACCATTGCCTCGTCATCATAGAATACGGTCAGGGCCTCCTCAAATGAAATCCGATGTTTCCGCTTATTGATCTCATTCTTTTCCGGGTCCCACGCAAATCTTAGTGCATCCATAATTATATTATAATTATCTCAGGCCGGTTTGTCAATCGGGTTTTTCTTTGGGGGAGATTTTATAACACCTCTGTAGGGTCGCATAGTGTGCGCCTCGGGCGGACAATGTCCGCCCCTACAATAAGCGGCGCGGAGGCCGGACCCTACTTCTTCTCCTCCACCATCCCGTACAGGCACTCCAGGGCGTCGGACAGGCCGCCGATGCGGTCGATGAGGCCCAGCTCCACCGCCTCCTCGCCGTAGATCACGCTGCCCACGTCGGCGGCCAGCTCTCCGGTCTGGAGCATCAGCTTTGTAAAGGCCTCCCGCTTCACACGGCTGTTGGCGGTGACGAACTGTAAAATGCGCTCCTGGATGCGCTCGAAGTAGTAGAAGGTCTGGGGTACGCCGATCACCAGGCCGTTGAGCCGCACCGGGTGGATGGTCATGGCTGCCGAGGGGGCGATGAACGACTGTTTGGCCGACACCGCCAGGGGCACCCCGATGGAGTGGCTCCCCCCCAGCACCAGGGAGACGGTGGGTTTGGACATGGAGGCGATCACCTCCGCGATGGCCAGCCCGGCCTCCACATCGCCCCCGCCGTTGTTCAGCAGGATAAGCAGGCCGTCGATGTCCCCGCTGCCCTCGATGGTGGCCAGCAGGGGCAGGACGTGCTCGTACTTGGTGCTCTTGCTGGTGGGGGGCAGCAGCTGGTGGCCCTCGATCTGGCCCACGATGGTCAGCACGTAGATGGTCCCCCGGTCCCCCCGGATGATTGATGACCCCAGGTCTATAATGGGCTGGATGTCCTCCTCCTGGGGCAGCTGGTCTTTTTCCTCATCCATGGATGTTCCCTCCTTTTTGGTGTAGTCTGCGCCAAAAATGGGATTTTTACACCAAAAATACCGCTCTACTTTTCGTAGGTTGCCTTTTTTCCTGTCCTGCGCTAAACTTGAGGCATCGAAAGGAGTGAACACTATGGACAACATACAATTTGGGGCCTTTATCGCCCAGTTGAGAAGGGAACAGGGGCTGACCCAGAAGGAGCTGGCCGACCGGCTGAACGTCACCGACAAGGCCGTTTCCAAATGGGAGACGGCCAAGGGGTTTCCCGATGTAAAGCTGTTGGAGCCGCTGGCCCAGGCGCTGGGGGTGTCGCTGGTGGAGCTGATGCAGGGGAAGCGCCAGGAGGCGGACACCCTCACCGTGGCCGAGGCGGGGGCGGTGGTCTCCCAGGCCATGGGACAGTTGGAGCGGTCCACCGCCCGGCGGTATTTACGGCTGTTCCGATGGTTTCTCACCGGCAGCGGCGCGCTGAGCCTTCTGTGGCTGTTCACCACCTTTTTCAGCTCGGTGTGGGCGGAGCTGGTGAAGGGAATCTACCTCTCCCCCGCCGCGGCCGAAATCATCGGCGGCGCGGACGGCCCCACTGCCATCCTCACCGCCTCCCGTCCCCTCTCCCCCCTGGCCACGTTTTTGGAAATCGGAATCCCCCTGCTTTTGCTGGCCGTCTGCGCTGTTCTGGCTGTGAAGGTATGGCGGCTGGAAAAAAAGCTGAAATAAATATGTGCTGATTCTTCCTTCTGATTTGTTATATAGGTGAGGCCTCAAAAAACGGAAGGGGGTGTGCCGATGGAACAGAAGACCGTGCTGGAGCTGTTTGACCGTTACGGGGATGCCGTATACCGGGTTGCGCTCGGCTTCCTCCGCTCCCAGCAGGAGGCGGAGGACGCGGTGCAGACCGTATTTCTCAGGCTGCTGGAGCGGGACATTCAGGCCTATCCGGGAAAAGAGCGGGCGCTTTTGACAAAAATGACCGTCAACCACTGTAAAAACGTCCTCAGCCGGGCAAAACGGCACGATATCGTCCCGCTGGACGAGACCGTCCTGCTGGCGCAGCCCGAGGACCGGGAGGTGTTCCGCGCGGTTATGGAGCTGCCGGAGCGGTACCGCGCCGTGGTCTGCCTGCACTATTTTGAGGGGTACTCCTTTCAGGAGATTGCCCAGCTGCTGCACATCAGCCCCTCCGCCGTCTCCATGCGGCTCCATCGAGCCAGAAGCACCTTGAAACAACAGGTTGGGAGGTATTGACATGGACCAGGACTTGAAACGCATCGCCAGCGAACTCCGGCTGCCCCAGGACAGCCGGGAGCGTATCCGCACCCAGCTCGCCTCCTGCCAGAGACAACAGGAGGACATACCCATGAAAAAAACGCTGTTAAAAACCCGCATCCCGCTGATTGCCGCCGCCGTCATCCTGGCGATGGCCTTTACCCTCACCGCCGGCGCGGTAGCGGTGCAATTTTTCCGGAATGATATCATCGTGGACAGCCGGGATGAAATTCCGGACCCGGCGGATCATGACACCGCTCCCAGCGGGGTGGCTGTCACAGAACCCAACGGAAATCCCCCGTTCCCTTTAGAGCAGATCATTGAGAGCCGCCGGTTTAAATCAGACGGCTGGTTGTCCAATGAGACGATCAACGGCGGTATTGTGACCGAGTATTTCGAGTGGGACCAAATGGAGGTACTGAGTGACGACCCGGCCCTCCGAAGCCGCCGGGTCACCCGGGAGGACGGCGCGGAAAAGCTGGAGTACACCGCCGAGAATCCCGTCAGCCTGGTGGATACGCTGACAGGGCGGGTCACCTTCGACCTGTCCTGGATGGGAGAACACTATGACTATGTCCCGGACGCCAACTTCTCCTGCGTCGTATCTGACAAGGCGGGTCAGTATGTAGGTGATTTTTTCACTGCCCTCTACGCGAAGAAGGACGGAAGCGGATATATTGACATAGATATTTCCAACCTGGCGGAGGCCGACCATTGGGCCCAGGGCTATATTGTCGATGGCAGCTATGAGACCGCCTACTACTACACCTCCGCCGACGGCTATGAGTTTCTGATTCGGATGCACAACGGCAATGTCTGGGTAGACTGCTCCACAAGACACACCACCGTCAGCATATACGGCGCATACCTGACCAGCGACGAAATTGAGGACATTCTGGACAACCTCCAGCTGTCCATCCAGGAGTAAACGACAAGGGCCTGCCATTTGGCAGGCCCTTTCCCTTTACAGCGCTTCAAATACCGCCTTCATGCCCTTAAAGGTCATATAGCAGTCCAGCTTGCCCACTGTCTCGAAGGGGGCGTGCATGGATAAGACCGGCACGCCGGCGTCCAAGGTGTCGATGTTCCGCTCGGCCATATAGGCGGCCACGGTGCCGCCGCCGCCGGCGTCCACCTTCCCCAGCTCGGCCATCTGCCAAACCACATTGGCCCCGTCCAAAATACGGCGCACCCGGGCCACCACCTCGGCGGAGGCGTCGGAGGCCCCCGACTTGCCCCGGGCCCCGGTGTACTTGCACAGGCCCATGCCGTAGTTGACAAAGGCGCTGTTGCGCTTCTCGTATACGTCGGCAAAGTTGGGGTCGTAGGCGGCTGTGACATCGGCGGACAGGCAGAAGGACTTCTCATAGCAGGCCCGCAGAGGGACGTTCTGGGCCTGACACAGGTCCTCCATGAAGGTGTCGAAGGCGGCGGACTTCATACCGCTGACCCCCTCGGAACCGATCTCCTCCTTGTCGGCCAGCATACACACGGCGGTGTACTCCGGGGCGGACAGCTGGAGGATGGCGGCCAGGGTGGCGTAGGCGCACACCCGGTCGTCGTGGCCGTAGGCGCCAATGAGGGAGCGGTCAAAGCCGATGTCCCGGGCGTTGAAGGCGGGGACGGCGGACAGCTCAGCGGAGATAAAATCCTCCTCCACAATGCCGTACTTCCGGTTGAGCAGCTCCAGTGCGGCCAGCTTCACCCGGTCCTTGCCCTCGTCGTCGGCCAGGGGGCGGCTGCCCACCAGGATGTTCAGGCTTTCGCCGGGGATAGCCTCCCCCAGGGGCTTTTTGGACTGCTCCACCCCCAGGTGGGGCAGAAGGTCGTCGATGGTAAACAGGGGGTCGTCCTCCCCCCCGCCGATGGACACCCGGACGGTCTGGCCCCCCTTGAGGGCCACCACCCCGTGGAGCTCCAGGGGGATGGTCACCCACTGATATTTGCGGATGCCGCCGTAGTAGTGGGTCTTCAAATAGGCCAGCTCCTCCGCCTCGTAGAGGGGATTCTGCTTCAGGTCCAGGCGGGGGGAGTCGATGTGGGCCGCGCCGATGTTGGCCCCCTCCGACAGGGGGCGCTTGCCGATAATGGCAAGTGTAATTGCTTTACCCCGGTTCACCCGGTAGACCTTGTCCCCCGGCTTCAGCTCGCCGCCCCGGACATAGGGCTTGAACCCCGCCTGCTCCGCCAGGGCGACGGTCCGGTCTACGCATTCCCGCTCGGTCTTGCCCGCGTCCAGGAACTGCTTGTAGCCGGTGCAGTAGGATGTGATGGCCTCCAGCTCGCCGGGGACCAGCCGGTCATAACCGTTTTTCTTGTCGTAGAGCAGCGCCTTGCGCAGCTGCTCGCCTCGGGTCTGTTCCTTCTTTTCCTCGCTCATAAAAATAACCTCCTAATCGTATTTTGGGGCTTATCCCCTTTGCAGGGTCTCCTCCCACAGGAAAAATTCTTCCAGCTTCTCCACCGCCCGCCGGGGGTCTCGGGTCATCTCCTCCCCTAGCGTCTCCGGTCCCTCCTTTGTCCAGCGGTAGAGGTGGACCCGAAAGGCGGCGGTGCGCATGTCCTCGCCGGACCAGTCCTCCAGGTCCAGGCAGAGCGCGGGTTCCTTGTTGACAAACATCGCAATATCCCGTTCCCAGTGAAGCTGCGGGCGTTCCCTCTCCGGGACCAGAAATTTTGCTAAAAAGTCCGGCTGAAGGTAGTCGCAGTCAAGGGTGTTCCAAGCCGCCTCCCACCCCGCCGGAATTTTTAGTGGGACAAAATCCACCGGCACAGGAGGCCTGGGCGGCTCCAGCTGCCGGAAATGGCGGGTGCCCAGGCGCTGGCGCTCCGCCTCCCACAGGTCGGCAATCCAATTCCGATCCTCTTCCCGCCAGCAGCTCGGGCTGGACATAGCCTGGAACAGGGACAGCTTTTCCGGCAGGGCCTCCAGCGCCTGGACGCAGCACGCCGCCAGCTGCCGGCGCTCCCCAACTTTAGGGGACGCCGTGAGGGTCAGGCGGTATCCCGCCTCCTCCCAAAGGCAAAGGAACAAGTCGTAGTCCTGATACCGATGCCAGCTTTTTTGCTCCCGGTGCTGAAACCGAAGCTCCAGGCCCTCTGCACGGTCATTTTTCCATACCGTCCAGCTGGTGTGCAGCGGGATGGAAAACAGCCTCATCACTGCATCTCCTCCAGCAGTGCCCGCGCCTTCCGGGCAAATTCCTCCGCTGTTTCACAGTCGTTAATCAGAGTATAGTCACAGCTTTGGATAAAATATTCATCCGGCTTCTGGGCCTTCACCCGGGCCCAGGCGTAGTCCTGGGAAATGCCCTCCCGGGCCATGATGCGGCGAACCCGGACCTCCGGCGGAGCCAAGACGGCCACGGTCAGTTGACATAACTCCTTCACCGGGCACTCCAGCAGGGCGATGGCGTCGATGGCCGCGAGGGCGCTCCCCTGCGCCCGGTACTCCTCCACCAGCGCCCCCGTCTGGGCCACCACCGCCTCCCAGGCGATGGTGTTGAGGGTCTCCAGCTTCTCCGGGTCGTGGAAGACCACCGACCCCAGCTTCTTTCGGTCGATGGCTCCCGCCTTGTCCCGCAGGGGGCCGAACGCCTGCTCCAGCCTGTTCTGTAAAGCGATATCCCTTTCCAGAAGCTCATGGTAGACGGCGTCGCAGTCGATGACTCCGCCGCCCAGCTTTTCCACCTCCCGGAGGAGGGTGGTCTTCCCCGCCCCGGTGGGGCCGGTGATGCCGATAACAGTCATGGTTACCTCCTCTACAGCTGATTCCACGCCGGATTTTCCTGCTCCATCCGCCGCTTCCACAGCCGGTTTTTCAGTCGGCCGGCCCAGACCAGGTTGGCTGCCGGGAGCCACAGCAGCCAAAGGGCGTGTCGGCCCGTCAGGTCGGGCTCCTCCTGCCTGACCAGCCGCAGGCCTCGCCAGAACATCCGGCACTGGACCAGGTGGAGGGCCAGCAGGGCCGCCAGCAGCCCCTTTATCCCGCCGTAGTCCAGCAAACCGTTCCGGGTGGAGATAAGACCGCCCACAATCAGAGACAGCAGCAGGCCAAAGGTGGACATAAAGAGGACCGCGCCGGCTATCAACATCAGCCAGACCGCAATCACCACCCCCAGCATACTCCCCTGCTCCAGCAGGGTCTCCGCTTTGTTTCGCGGGGCGGCCGATTTCTCCTCTCCCAGCAGGGCATACCCCGCCAGCAGGAGCGGGGAGAAGACCCACGCCCAAACTGCCGGCGCAGCGTCCAGAACGTACTCGTCCAAAATCAGCGCCTCTCCGCAGCTGCACAGGAGGGGGAACGCCAGGGCGGCCAGCATCTTTCCGCCGCTCCCCCGCAGGGTGAGCCGGCCGGTCAGGTCCAGGGCCAGCAGGGTCAGGCATACCCCGGGGACGGCCCAGGCCCAGAGGCCGAACCGCTGTATTCTGATCAGATCTATCTCCAGAAACGTGGAAAAGGTTGCGGCGGCGGTGTGGGCCGCGGCATAGGGAATCCAAAGCAGGTTGCCCCAATTCATACGACCGCTCCTTTCTGCCCCTTCAACATAGTGAAAAAAATGGAAAAATGCAAGGGGTTTGGGACAGTCGGTCGTTTTTCCGGGATAGTCGGTCTGCACTCAGGCGTCTACAATGTGGTAGCCTGAGGCCTTGTTCAGCCGGTTTACCACCGCAAGGCCCATGCCGTCGGTGTCGGGGCACTGGGCCCAGATGTGCTTGACCCCGTTCTCGTCCATGGCCCGCAAAGCCCGGAACAGCCGCCGGGCATGCTCAAACCGGTCCAGCGAGCCCCCCAGCTGCTCCACCGGGTGGTCCTCAAACCAGTGGGCGAACTCGTTGAAGCAGATAACCCCCTCCCAATAGCTGGCTGTGATGTGGTCCAGGATATACTGGGCGCTGCGCAGGGGGTCCCCCCGGACCACGGTCACCGGGGCCTTGGGGGCGTAGTGGCGGTATTTCATGCCTGGGGCCCGGGGCTTCTCCCCCTCCCCCAGGGGGCGGACCACGGCGGGGTCCACCTCCACCTCCCCCAGCACCGCCTGCAGCTCCTCCAGCGGGACGCCGCCGGGCCGCAGCAGCCGGGGGGGCCGGCAGGTCAGGTCGATGATGGTGGACTCCACCCCCACCTGGCAGTCGCCTCCGTCCAGGATGGCGTTGATTCTCCCGTCCATATCGTCCAGCATGTGGCGGGCGGTGGTGGGGCTGGGCTTGCCCGAGAGGTTGCCCGAGGGGGCGGCCACAGGCACCCCCGCCGCCTGAATCACCGCCCGGCAAACGGAGTGGGCCGGGCACCGCATCCCCACCGTGTCCAGCCCGGCGGTAACCACGTCGGGCACTATGGGCTTCCGGCGGAGGATCATGGTCAGCGGCCCGGGCCAGAACCGTTTCGCCAGCCGCCAGGCCGCTTCCGGGATGTCCTCACAGTACCGCTCCAGCCAGGAGGACTCCGGAATGTGGAGAATGAGCGGGTTGTCCTGGGGCCGGCCCTTCGCCTGAAAGATGCGGCCCACCGCCAGCGGGTTGAGGCCGTTGGCCCCCAGGCCGTATACCGTCTCGGTGGGAATCCCCACCAGACCGCCCACCCGGATGATTCTGGCGGCGGCCTCAAACTCATTGACTGTCAACAGATTCGTTCTCATAACAGCTCATCCGTTTCATTGCAAAATCAGCTCCGCCAGTTTCTCCGCAGTCTCCACGATAAACTCCGCCCCCTCGGCCTCCAGCTCGGCCCGGGTGCGGAAGCCCCACAGCACGCCGCAGCTGATGAGCCCGCCGTTCTTGGCGGTGCGGATATCCACACTGCTGTCCCCCACAAAGAGGGTGTCCGCCGGGGTCGCCCCCATCTCCCCCATCAGCCGGTGGAGCAGGGTGGGGTCGGGCTTGGTGGGCACTCCCTCCAGCGCCCCCTGGACAAAGGCAAAGACGCCGGGAAAATAACCCTCGATGATAGCGGGGGCCAGGGAATGGGCCTTGTTGGACAGCACCGCCATCCTCACCCCCGCCCCCTTCAGCCGGTCCAGCAGCGCCGCAATGCCGGGATAGGGGGCGGTTTTGTCCTCCTTGTGGGCGTTGTAATAGGGCATGAACTCCTCCAGAAGGGCGGCAATCCGCTCTGGAGTCCGCCAGTCCTCCGGAGCAAAGCGTTCGGCCAGCCTGGCCATGCCGTTGCCTACGAAATATTTATACTCCTCCACCGTGTGGACGGGCCAGCCGTGGTTCCGGCACACCCAGTTGCCCGCCGCCGCCAGGTCGTCGATGGTGTTGAGCAGGGTGCCGTCCAGGTCGAAAATAACGTGTTTATACATGTGAAAACTCCTTATGTAGGGGCGGACATTGTCCGCCCGCAGGAATCAGGGCCGCTCACCGCGGGCGCACAATGTGCGCCCCTACTCGTACACTCCGATCTCCATCCCGCCGATCTCCACGGCGGTGTCCCGGGGGAACTCCACCCGCTGGAGGTAGGCCTTCACCGCCACCTGGGCGTGCTTGGGGTTGGCCCGCTCGTCCTCCAGGTCCAGGTCAATCCGCCCGGCCTCGCCGCCGCAGACGGAGCCCACGTCCTCCAGAACCTCGTTCAGCTCCCCCACCACGTCGGTCAGGGTCTTGCCCTCGGGGAGGGACTTGTAATGAATATACATCTCCATACCAATCAATCTCCTTTTGTTCCTGTATTTTGTAGGGGCGGACATTGTCCGCCCGCCCAATTATGCAGAGCGGGAACGGGCGCACATTGTGCGCCCCTACACACCTCACTTCCACTCCTTCAGCAGCTCCGCCTGGTGGTCGGCAGCCAGGGCGTCGATGATCTCGTCCAGAGCGCCGTCCATCACCTGATCTATTTTATACAGCGTCAGGCCGATGCGGTGGTCGGTGACCCGGCCCTGGGGGAAGTTGTAGGTGCGGATACGCTCGTTGCGCATCCCGGAGCCCACCTGGCTGCGGCGCTGGGCGGTGTATTCGCTGGAAATTTTCTCCTGCTCCGTCTCATACAGCCGGGAGGCCAGCAGCCGCATGGCCTTGTCCCGGTTCTGAAACTGGCTGCGCTCCTGCTGGCACTCTACCACCGTGCCGGTGGGCTTATGGATGAGCCGCACGGCGGAGGAGGTCTTGTTCACATGCTGCCCTCCCGCCCCGGAGGAGCGGAACACCTGCATCTCCACGTCCGCCGGGTCGATCCGGACGTCCGCCGTCTCCATCTCGGGCAGGACGGCCACCGTCACCGTGGAGGTGTGGACCCGGCCCCCCGACTCGGTCTCAGGCACCCGCTGGACCCGGTGGACGCCGCTCTCGAACTTGAACCGGGACCAGGCGCCGTCCCCCTCGATTGTAAAGACAATTTCCTTTACACCACCCAGTTCGGTCTCGCTGGCCGAGTCAACCTCAGTGTGCCACCGTTTGGACTCGGCATACATGGAATACATGCGGAACAGGGAGTGGGCGAACAGGGCCGCCTCCTCCCCGCCCACCCCGGCGCGGATCTCCACGATGACGTTTTTGCCGTCGTTGGGGTCCCGGGGCAGCAGGAGGACTTGCAGCTCCTTCTCCAGCTGGGGCAGCGTCTCCAGGGCCGCCTGATACTCCTCCTGGGCCAGCTCCTTCAGCTCTGGGTCGGCCATCATCTCCTCCGCCTGGGCCTTGGCGTCCAGGGTGCGCCGGTAGGTGCGGAAGACCTCCACCAGGGGCTGGAGCTCAGCCTGTTCCTTGTTCAGTTTGGCCACCAGCTCCGGGTCGTTATACGTCTCCGACGCCCCCAGCCGGGCCTCGATTTGGGAATATTTCGCCTCGATGGCGTTCAGCTTGTCCAGCATGGACAGCCCTCCTTGTTTGCTCTCTCGTCCCCCGCAGGGAAAAGCCTCCTTTTGAAAGGAGGTGCCCCCAAAGGGGGCGGAGGATTGCATTTTGGCAAAGCCAAAATATGCGGAGCAAACACAGTTTTGCAAATCCTTGTTTACTTCGTATGTTTCGCTGCGCGAAACGCAATCCTCAGTCAGCCTTCGGCTGACAGCCCCTTTCAAAAGGGGCCTTTATGTTCCAAAAGGTCACTTTTCAATCTTACCAACAAATCGAAAATAAATGTCTACTATCTGATACCGGATACCGTTTTCTTTATAACTGTCCCCGATTTCGATACGGTCAATCAGGCGGTGTATAAGGTCCTGGTCCAGCTCGGTTATATCGGCGTACTGCTCCGCAAGCTCTACAAATTGCGTCGCGTTGTCCGTCTCCCGCTGTAACTCTGTAACCTGCATTGTAACAGATTCCAGATGTGCGGTCAAGTCGGCCCGTTCCCTGGTATAGCCGTCTGTCAGGCTCTTATACACATCATCGGGCAGGTCACCCAGGACGTTTTTTTCAAATGCCTTGCGTATCAGTTCCTCAATGTCGGCAAGCCGTTTTTCCGTCTTGGCCTGGTCTTTCCGGGCGGCGGCAAGGGCGGCTTGCTGTTTCTTCTGGCCCACACCAGACAGCCGGGTTATCAAGCCGTCACGGTCCTGTCTCGCTTCCTCGGTGACTTCCTGGACACTTGCCAGCACAGAAGCATAAAGCACCTTGTACGGTATCCGGTGACTGGTACAGCCGTTTTCGCTCTCCTTGCCATACTGACGGTATCGGCGGCAGACATAACCGTCCTTGGTCTGTGTGATGGAAGTGCCGCAGTCGGCACAGTACAGAAGCCCGGAGAAGATATTTACCCGTCCCGTGGTGCTGGTCTTCTTGTGGCGGCTGGCTACCTCGTTAGCAAGGTCCCATACGGATTGACTGATAATCGCCTCGTGTGTGCCCTCGGTGATAATGTATTGCTCCTCGTTGGTGGCGACCACCTTCTTGCTTTTATAACTGACCTTGCGGCTCCTCCCATACACCAGCTTGCCCAGGTACACCGGATTGCTGATGATACGGGTCAGTGTGGCGGCGTTCCAGTCCGTGGGCCGGGAGGTTGCTGTCCGGGGCGTGCGTTGTTTCACCGCTGACGGGGTTAGAATACCCTCGCTTGCCAGTATCCGGGTAATGGCCCGGAAGCTCATACCGCTGGCGGTCATGGTGAAGATACGGCGGACAATGGGCGCTGTCTCGGGGTCCGGTATCAGCTTGTTTTTGTCGTGGGGGTCCTTGGCGTAGCCATACACACCGGAGGAAAGATACTTCCCCGCCCTGGCTCTGGCGGCTAGGGCTGAACGGGTCTTGTTTGATATGTCCTTGACATAGTAGTCATTGAACACGTTCTTGAACACGGCGCAATCTGTGCCCGCTCCCGTGGCGCTGTCATAGCCGTCATTAACGGCTATCAACCTTGTGCCCAGCTCAGGGAAGACTATTTCCTGATAGCGTCCGCTCTCGATGTAGTCACGTCCCAGCCGGGACAGGTCCTTGACGATTACGGTATCAATGCTCCCCGCTTCTATGTCCGCTAACATCTTCATAAACTGCGGACGGGCGAACGTGGTCCCGCTGATATTGTCGTCGTAGTATTCACGGCAGTTAGTAAAGCCCTGATTGTCTGCGTACTGATGAAGCAATAGCAGTTGACTTTCTATGCTGTCTGAAACACCGTCACCACGGAATTGGTTCTGTCGATTGGCCCGGTCCTCGGGGCTCCTTCTGGCATATATGGCGGCTTTGGCGGTAGCTTGGTTCTGCAACATTTTCTGCGCTCCTTTCGTCTTCCTTGCAGAACCGAAGCACTCTTAAGATACTGTTATTGTACCATAAAACCGCCTATATTGCAAGGATTATCTTACTTTTCTCCCGTTTTATCGTCTAAATATCCGTTGAAGATTTCTTCAACGTCTCCAGTCTTTGCGTAGTGATGACGTACTAGAACAACCCTTTTTGCTGTCACCACTACTTTGGCGTACCCATGCGGCGTTGATGGTGTTTCCATGCTTAGGCCGCTGTCCTTCGCCTTTGCTGGTATTTTTTGGCCTTGCATCGTCTTTCACCCTTCTATTTTATTTTTTTGATAAAGGTATGCGCTGCGGCGCATTCGTGGGATTTAAAGGGGCCCCTCTGCTCCTGCCTGCGTCTTTTTTTACCCTATCTCTATCTGTTTCGCTTCCTTGGCTTCTCTCACCCATTCCGGCGGCAGCGGATAGATGTAGGCAAAAGCCGGGCCGTGGTCTATCGGCTCCCCGCCTTTCCGATACTCCACCACTCGATGTATCCGCCGCAGAAATGCTTTCCATGTTGCGGTTTCGTTGACCTGAACATTCGGGTATTGCTCGCTCAGGTCTATATTTGATATTATGTACACGGTCTCGAAACACGCCTGTCGGTTGGCATATCTCGCCGGGAGGGCCAGCGGATACCCGTCCAGATAGTCCAGCATATCACCAATTAACAAACTACTGCGGAACTCGTCCAATAGGAGGACCGGCTCCTGCGCGTAGCGGTCAAAGGGATGGTTATAGTCCGTCACTCGGTACACACTTCCATACCCGTGTTGCTCCATCACTCCACGGGTCTTGCCTGTGGCCGTCGGGCCAAATATGTACGTCACCTCCAGGTCTCGCCATTGCTCTCGGTACCGGGCTTCCAGCACGTCCTGCCGTATCTTGTCCATCTTTCCGATATGAGCGGCTAGCTTTGGATTCCGCTCCATTACCTCGGCATTGCTCAGATTCTCCTCAGCTATCATGTGATACAACCCCGCTATGTCAGTTCGGGCTCCCTGGCCCGGCTCCTCCGGTGGCTCTCCGCTCTCCTCGAACGTGCCAGCGACGCTTGTATCTACTTTTTCATCTTCCGCCCATTTCCCGGACTTGGATACATAGTCACGGTTCTCTTGCACTGTCCCACGGGCCGCTTCGATATGCGCTTCTGGAAACAACTTCTTGATGCGGCTAAACCGGGTTGAGTTTCGCATAAATACAAATATGTGCATGTGTGGGGTCTGTGTCTCTAGGCCAATTTCGTTCGCCATGCACCAATAGACGCTGGATTTTAATTCCCCAAGGGCCTTCTTGATTGCATCATGGTCTAACCCCTTTTCCTCGGGGTTATTTATCGTCAACTGCCATTTGCGGCTCTGTGTATCCTTGTTTGCCATGTGCTCTCACCTCCTTCCTGCCTGATACGCTCTGATTATGCTGTATGACCCTTGGTTTGGATATGCCACTTTTGGCAGTCCTGGTCTTGCGACATGCGACAGAGGTTCGCTAAAGGTAACACTACCACTTTAGCGAACTGGCGGCTCTGCCGCCGCTACTGGGGTCAAGCCTTGCGACGGTGCCGCCGCTCCCCCCTCGGGGAGAAGCACCCGGAGCGGAGCACCGCCTCCACTAACGCTTCGGCGATCGCTCCGCTCCTGGCACTTACTAAGTTCCCAACTCATCACAATGGTGTGGCTACAATTACTATATAATCCTTATCGGCAGGATATGGTTCATAGGATACAATAAAACGTTCCGGTATTTGATGGAAAATCGCAACAGCATTAAACGCTGCGGTCAATTTTTTGTTAGCCCCCAAATAGGGGGCAGAAAATCCAGGCAACAATTTAGCCCGACAACAATATTCTATACGGTCTCCGCTATTGGAAAAACGTGTCACGCCCTCAGATAAAACAACACTGCTACGACTAACGGGTTTTTCGCAGTTCACTACATTTGCCGCATTTGATAAGGCTTCATATGCAATATTAAGAAATAATTTTCCATACCCCATATAATAATCATCTAATACCTGTTGTTGTATGTTTTTGGGTAATTGACGATAATTCATACCAATACTCCTTTTATTCTATGATATGTTTTCCTCGGTAACGGTCAGCGTGTCATAGCCGTTCTTTTCCAGCACCACCGTTACCTTAAGGCCGGGGCCTGGGGGAGCTTGAAGCATCCCCCAGGGCGGCAGATAAATTAACTGATGTCGATTGTATCATCGACAAGAGTTGCGGTAGCGGCGGTGGCGATATAATAAGTCACTCCATCCCGGACAAAAACATCACTGTCGTAATCAGTGAAGTTAACCCAAGTCACCACCTGATTTTTGTAGCCGTTGCGGACAGTTTCATCCTCAACAACTGGGGCACCGGGAACCTTGACCGTCTCAAGAACCGGACCCCGGTTCTTTAACTTTAGAACGGTATAACAAGTGCCCAGGCGCTTGCCGGGCTTGTTCTCCGCCTTGTCCCAATCGTTCCAAGGCCTTGTCCCAAATACTGGAAGTAACATATCCTTTTCTCCTTTCTCTTTTGCTCCCGGCTCACTTGCTCCTTGTAAGGAGAAGTGCTGACCTGCGCCGGGGGAACAGGGGGAGGAGATGTCCTCCCCGTGTTCTATATTTATTGTACACAAAGGGCTTTGGTCCCCGAAATGCCACTTTTGGCAAGATTAGGATTTTGGAGTCATCAGTTCGTCCACCAGCTTGTTAATATCCAGTCCGTAGATGTATCGAAACGCTACCATTTGACGCATGTTGATGTGCCGCTTGTCAGCGCCTGCGTACGCCAAAATCTTTGATAGCTTGTCCTCGCCGCCAATAATCGGGTCTAGTCGTTTTGCAACAGCCGCTTGACTGCCAGCCTTTTTAACGATGCTCCGAACTTCCCGCTCCAGTATATCTTGAAAGTGTTTGATTCTGGCTACTTCACTGTCCGTCAGGCCCTGAACAACTTTTTTATCGGTGCGGGCGGTTTCGGGGGGGACTTTGCTTGCAAGTTCTTTTTTCTGCTGTTTCTCCTGGTTTGTCATGTCTCTTTAGCACCTTTCTTTGTAAGATGCTGAGAGATACCAACAAGCCGCAATGGATGTATATTCCCCCTGATTACAACGCTGTGACTGCGGGGCATGTATCTTGATATTGATAACAACACATTATCAGATGTTGATTTTTAGCACAAAATAATCGAACTTGCATCTAAAAAAATCAGTTAAATTAAACTAGAGAAAAAATTACGAAAAATCCTGTATTTGTTGTTCGATATAAATAAATTGGTCAAAAAAACATTGAAATAATTACAGTGATGTATCACATAACCTGTAATTGATAACAGCGATATATCGACATGAACAAAAAGAGGGGGCCCGGTTAGGGGCTCCCTGATGTTGGCGTGTTTGGGATTGAAAAGAAGGTGCATCCTACCTAGATTGATAGGATGCACCCGATGATTATATGTTGATGTAATGGTGATTAGCCACCGTACATGCCCATTGCATTTTGCAGGGCTCTAAACTCTTCTTCGGTCATATCGTGATCTGAACCATCTGTATTGTACCCATGATCTTCAAACATTTGGTTCATACCGTTGAGGAAAGCTTGCTTTCTCGCTTCTATGTCTGCTGCGGAATCTCCACCGCCTTGGGGTTCACTGGGTTGCTGTTGCTCGGCAGGCTGTTGCTCTGTAGGCTCCTGCTGTGCGGGCGGCTGGGAAACAGGTTCCTGGGACGGTTTAGATTCTGTTTCTGTTTTTGGCGGCTTTGCTGGAATCACTTCCTGCGGTTTTTCGGTGGGCGTCTCTGGAGCTGTGTCTGCTAACTGCTCCGGGGTTGTATCTGCTGGCGGCTCCGCAACTTCCACAGGCTCCGTGGGTTCTGTCTGCTTTGGTTCCTCCTGCGGGTCTGTTTCTTCCGGGGGCTGGGTGTCCTCGGTTTCAACGGGGGCCACTGGGGTCTGCTCGGGTGCAGTCTCCGGGGCTGATGTGCTGGGGGCGGGGTCCGTGGGCTGCTCCGCCTTGGGCTTGTGACAAGCAGCCAACGACAGGAGCAAGGCCAGAGATAGGGTATAGATAAGCGCCTTTTTCATAGTGTGTTCTCCTTCCACATTATTTTTCGTTCTGTCTCAACGGTCCGGCCCTTGGGGGTGGGGTATCCCCGTCCCCCTTGGGCTTTGCTCGGGACCGCCGAGACAACAAAAGCGGCGCAGGGTTTGCAATTTATCCCTACACCGCCGAAAGCTAAACACACATTCCCATTTTTCACGCTTGATTAACCTATGGATATTTGATAAAATGGGGACGGCGCAGAAATCTGCTGTGTGGGAGGACTTGGCTCCTGCATAGGGGCGCAGGGTGTTGCTACCACCCTGTGCCCTGCCTTTATTTGCTTTTGCTGTCTCTTGCTTCATTATAGCCGATAGAGGAAAATTGTGCAAGGGATTTTTTGTATTGTTGTTGACAAAGTGGCGTGGTGAGTGTGTCGGCGGCTGGGTGGCCCGCCACGGCTGGCGGCTGGGTGGTTGTCGGCGGCTGGACGCAAGGCGGGGAATAAGGTGGGCATGCTCCATGCAATCCCCCGCCGATAGGTTGCGGGATTCTGGATGCCGGACCCCGTGGGGATTGCGTCGCTCTGATGCGACCCGCTGACGCTCTCGCATTTCTTTGCGGGGCGTGGTGCGGTTATCGGAAACATGAAAAACAGGGGGCCGGGGCTGGCTCCCTGTTTTCAATCTTAAAAGTGCCGCAGTTCTGCGGTTTTTAATAGTGTCCTTTTGTAATGCAAAGGGGCCTTTTGGTGCTCTCTAGGGCGTGTCTGTCCGCCCTGTCAAGTAGTCCAGGCTTACACCGAAAAAGTCAGCCATTCTAATCAATGTAGTCATTTGCGCTTCCCGCTTTCCATACTCATAGTCCTGATAGACACGGGATGAAACGCCTACTTCTTTCGCCAGCGCAACCTGGGATACGTTCCTTTCGTTTCGCAGTTGACGCAACCGTTCCGAAAAAATCGACATATCTTCACCAACCTCTTGACACGTTAATATCCACGTGTTATAATAACGACACGTTAAAATTCACGCAATACTGATTTGGAGGAAATTTTATGGAACCCTTACTGGAAGCCCTCTATAACTATGCCCTGAAATACCGGTTTGACGGCTATTTCCCTTACGACGAGGACGAGAGAAGGGAAAACGAAACTATGGTGCGTCTCGCCCGGGAGGAGTTGAGCGCCAAGGGGTTGGGCGATGCGGCGGAGCGGCTGGAGGACGGCCTTATGATCCTCCGTCACCTGGACCGCCAGAGCGCCTTCCGGGCCGGGCTGGCCATCGGAATGGACCTGCACCGTCTCTAACGGTCAAACACAAAGGATTTTACCAGGGCCAGGGGCTCCCGGATATACATTTTCAGCCGGGTGGGGGTGTGGCTGGAGGGGGCGGCCAGAACGGACACATTCTCATACCCCGCCCGTCCGGCCAGCATTTTGGCCCGGGTGAGGTGGAAGCCGTTGGACACAATCACCACACCCTCCCTGATATCCACCCCCGCCTCCTCCAGATGCCTGGCCGAGTAGGTGAGATTTTGATGGGTGTTGTGGGATTGGGTCTCTAAAATGATGTTTTCCCGGGCAAAGCCGTGGTCTGCCAGGTAATCGGCCATGCCCTGGGCCTCGGTGGCGGGCTCGTTCTCCCCCTGCCCGCCGGACACCACCACCACTACCTCCGGGTGGTCCTTCAAATAGTCCAGCGCCTTGTCCAGCCGGTCCTGGAGCATCACCGACGGGCCCCAGTCGTGGAGCTGACAGCCCAGAATAATCATCACCCGGGGACTGCCGTCGATACTGTCGTGAGCGCCGCCAAGCACCAGACCCAGCAGGGCTCCGAAGACCAGCGTCCCCAGCAGCACCAGAACCAAAAACACCTTCACAACGGGGTGAAGCCGCTTTCCTTTGTAGCTGGCCACCTCGATTTTCGACTTCTGATCGCTCATCCCCGCGCCTCCTCCAGGTCTGCCGCCAACCCCTCCCACACGGCGTAGAGATGGGCCAGCTCGTCCTCCAGGGCCTCCCGCTGCTGGTAGAGCTCCTGGAGCCTCAAATAGTCGGCCGACGCCTCCTGAATGGCCTGCTCCAAATCGTACATCTTCTCCTCGGCGGAGGCCACCGCCCGCTCGGCGGCGTTGACCTCCTTCTCCAGGTTTTTTGTTCCGCCGGGGCGCTTGGGTTTTTTCTCGGGGGATGGCGGGGCGGCGCGGAGGCCGCCCCCTGCTGAGGAAGGCGCGCCGGGGTCGTCGCGCCCCACAGAAAGTTTTCCCCGTTCTTTGGCGGACAGGTATTCCTGATAGGTGCCCTTGAAGTCGGTAATCGCTCCGTTTTCCAGCATCCAGATGCGGGTGGCGAAGCGGTCGATGAAGTAGCGGTCGTGGGAGACGAACAGCAGGTTGCCCTCGTAGTCCTCCACCGCCTCCTCGATCCACTCCCGACTCTGGATGTCCAGGTGGTTGGTGGGCTCGTCCAGGATAAGGAGGTTGATTTTGCTGTCCATGAGCATGCACAGCCGCAGCCGGGACTGCTCGCCGCCGGACAGGGCGGACACCGGCTTGAACACGTCCTCCCCCCGGAATTTGAAGGAGGCCAGCCGGTTCCGGGCGGTCTGAGCGGTGCAGTCCAGGTCGTAGAGCATGGTGTCCACCAGGGTGCGCTCCGGGTGGTCGAAGTGGATGATCTGCGGCAGGTAACCCACCTTTACAGTTGGCCCCTTTCTAAGCTTTCCCCCGTCCGGCTCCTCCTCGCCCATGATGATTTTAATGAGGGTGGACTTACCGGTGCCGTTGTCCCCCAGCAGGGCGATGCGCTCGCCCCCCTCCACCTCCAGGTTGACCCCGGCAAACAGCGTCCGCTCTCCAAAGGCCTTTTCCAGGTTCTTGATGGACAGTACCTCGTCCCCCCGGAACTCCCGTTCCCCGAAGCGGACCGCCATCTTCCGGTCCTTTTTGGGCTTGTCCGTCTGGCGGATGCGCTCGATGCGCTTCTCCATGGACTGGGCCCGCTTGAAAATCTTGTCGTTGCCCGAGTAGGCCCAGATGCGTAGCTGTTCCGCCGCCTTCTCCAGCTGCTGGATTTTGGCCTGCTCCTTTTCGTACTGGCGCAGCTTCTCCTCATACCGCCGCTCCTTCTCCACGGCGTAGAAGCTATAATTTCCGCTGTAAAACTCCGCTTTTCCCTCCTGAATCTCCACCACCCGCCGGACTACCTTGTCCAGAAAGTAGCGGTCGTGGGAGACGGCCAGGACGGTGCCCTTGAACCTTTCCAGATACTCCTCCAGCCACTCGGTGGCCCGCAGGTCCAGGTGGTTGGTGGGCTCGTCCAGGAGGAGAATGTCGGTGTCCTCCAGAATGAGCCGGGCCAGGTTGACCCGGGTCTTCTCCCCGCCGGACAGCATGTCGAAGGGCCGCTCCCGCATGTCCTGGGGAATGGATAGGCCGTTGCACACCTTGTTCTTGTTGGTGTCCGTCTCGTAGCCGCCCCCGGCCTGGAAGGCGGCGGACAGCTTGTCATAGCGGGACAGTAAAGCGGAATCACTTTCCCCCTCCGCCATCCGCTGGGACAGGGTGGTCATCTCCTCCTCCATCGCATGGAGGGGCGCAAAGGCAGTGTCCAGCACGTCCTCCACGGTGTAGCCCGCCGGGTAGACGGGAATCTGGGAGATCAGCCCCATCCGCTTGTTGGGGGCCACCACAATGTCCCCCTCGTCGGGGTGGACCTCCCCCGTCAGGATGCGCAGGAAGGTGGTCTTGCCGCAGCCGTTGGGGCCCAGCAGGCCTACACGCTCCCCGGCGTCCACCTGAAAGGTGAGCCCGTCCAATATTTTTTTGCCGACCTCGAACTCCTTCACAAGGCCGGATACTGATATGTCGATCATAGTTTATCCTCTATTTTGAAATCGTTCCCGCAGCTTCAATGTTGCCAGAAGCTTGTCCCCGTCGGGACCCAGCGCCTCTTTTAAAAGCGTCTGCCCGGCCAGGGACCATTTTTTTGTGTCCGCCGGAGCGTCGTCCAGCAGGGCCGGCGGCAGCTCCACCACCTGAGGGACCTCCACCGCTACGCCCTTCTTCCGCGCCAGCTTCAACAGCACAAGACTGAAAAAGGCCACGGTAGGGCGGTAGGCCTGGTACTCATAGTGCCCGCGCAGGGCACGGATTCGTTTTACAATGAATTTATGCAAACTGTCCCCGTCCCCTGCCAGCAACAGACGGTAGGGTTCCGCCCAGCACTCCCCGGAGGCATCCAGAAGGGTCTGGGCTTCGGCGTCAGCTCCCTGCAGGAGCGCGTAAAAGACGCGAATCTCCTCCCGGTCCAGCCAGCCGGTTTGGGGCTCGCAGAGCATCTGGCAGTTTGGCCCCTGGTATTCGGTGGTCCAACTCCGCTGGAGCAGCTTCAATGCCAGGGGGATATCCCCCGCCAGATAGGCGCACTGAGCCGGAAAGAGAAGGTCCCGGCCAAAGCCGTCGGTCCCCCGCTTCTCGGTGGGCCACCCCCTGTCAATGAGGCTCAGAAGGGCCTCACAGCTTTGAGCGGCCAGGCCGTAGAGGGCTTTGGCCCGCACTCCGTCGCCGTTGGACAGCAGGCACTCCTTCGCCCCTGCGCTGTACTCCCACTGCAAGACATCATAGGTGTACACCACATCGGTGGCGGTCATTGCCCGCCCCGGTGTTCCGTCCGCCCAATCAGGCCAGACACGCTTCTCCAGCAGCCGCTCGCGCTCTTGAATGTCCAGCTGACGGCGATCCCACCAGCATCGCCCCTTCTCCTCCAGAAGGGCGTCATACTGCTTGGAGGTGTAGCGCAAGACCGTTTCCTGCTTTTTCTTTCGTTTCAAAGGCTTGTAATCCGGGTAATCAGGGAACCACAGCTCCCCCATAATGCTGTCAATCGTTTCTCCCTGACAGGCATTGACAAATTCCACTTTTTCGCTGTTCGGCACCCCGCACAGCCGGGCGCACAGGGCGTTCTGAAAGTCCAGCTCCGCCTGGAACAGGGGGTGGGTAAAATTGCCCTCCTCCCCGCAGGCGGCCAGGGCCTGGGCCAGGAACATCAGGTTTCCCTCAGCCAGCTCCCCCGCCGCTTTTTTGTCCTTCTCCCGGAAAATCTCCATGAGCCGCAGGCCGCCTTTGACTGTCAGCGCCGCCGCCGGGTCCCAGGCTTCCGTGACGGGCTCCACCGGGTTGTCCTCCAGCAGCAGCCAGAAGTTATCCCCAATGCGCATTCCGGTGGGGACCCCCTTCCAGAGGCGGTCCAGCACCTTGCGGACCTCTCTGGCGGCGCCCCACTCCCGCCCTATGGACAGCCGCTCATACACCGGCCATTGGCGCTCCAACAGAACCACCCCAAAGAGGGCGGTCTTCCAAAAGGCCTGTCTTTTCAGTTCCTTCACCAGAGTGTCCAGGTGGGCGGCGAAGGGTTCACGCTGGTACATCACGGAGATACCTTCTTTCGTGGGCTTGTAAACAGGGGGTGTTTCGTGGTAAAATATCTTATTCACACTTAGAAACGAGGTCATTTTTATGGAAGCCATCCGCTGGGAAGACAGCGCCCTCTATCTCCTGGACCAGACCCGCCTGCCCGCCGCCGAAGATTGGCTGCGGTACACCGACTACCGTCAGGTGGCAAACGCCATCCGGACCATGGTGGTCCGGGGAGCGCCCGCCATCGGGATTACGGCGGCCTACGCCATGGTGCTGGCCGCGCAGGAGAATGCCTGTAAAGGTGATTTCCCTGCCGCCATGTCCCAGGCCAAGGCGGTCCTGGCCGCCAGCAGGCCCACGGCGGTAAACCTGTTCTGGGCCCTGGACCGGATGGAAAAGCTCTGGCTGTCCGCCGGGCCCGACCTGCCCCGGCTGGAGGAGGAGGCCCAGGCCATTCACCGGGAGGACGTCCAGATGAACGAGGCCATGGGCAAAGCGGGGGCGGAGCTGGTGCCCCAGGGGGCCCGCATCCTCACCCACTGCAACGCCGGGGCGCTGGCCACCGGGGGCTACGGGACGGCCCTGGGAGTCATCCGGGCGGCCCACGCCCAGGGGAAGGTGTCCATGGTTTACGCCGACGAGACCCGTCCCCTGCTCCAGGGGGCCCGGCTCACCGCCTATGAGCTGGTGCGGGACCGGATTCCCGTCACCCTCATCTGCGACGACATGGCGGGGTATCTCATGGCTCAGGGCAAGATCGACCTGGTGGTGGTAGGCTGCGACCGCATGGCCGCCAACGGGGATTTTGCCAACAAAATCGGCACCTACTCCCTGGCCGTGCTGGCCAAATACCACGGCATCCCCTTCTACACCGCCCTGCCCTCCTCCACCATCGACCGGAGCATCCCCAACGGGGGCCACATCCCGGTGGAGCAGCGGGGCGGCGAGGAGGTAACCGGCTTCGCCGGGGTCCCGACCGGGCCTGTCGGCGTCCAGACCTGGAATCCCGCCTTTGACGTGACCCCCCATGAGCTGCTCACCGCCGTTATCACCGAGCGGGGAGTGCTTCGCCCGCCCTTTGACCGGGAGCTGGCTGGGCTGGTTCACAATTAACGCTGAATGCTTTATTTTAGCATTCTTTTTTGCGTTTCCCTGTGAATCACTTCACAGACCGCTGGAAACTGCCTATCAATTTCCGCATTTGAAAATCGGAGCACCTGTATGCCAAATCTGGCAAAGACCATACTCCTCTCTTTATCGTAAAGCCGACCATCCTGAGTATAATGTTGGGAGCCATCCAGTTCAATTACAAGTTTGGCCTGATGACAGTAAAAATCGGCAATAAAACCTGATATCACCTTTTGTCTTTGAAAGCGGATTGGGTATGTACGTAAATAGTCGTACCAAAGGTGGTTTTCCTGTTTTGTTGCATTTTTACGCAATTCCTTTGCCTTCGGAATTAACACATTCTTGTAAGGAAGCGACATACCGATTTCCTCCCAAAATCCAGGGTGCCTCAAAAAGGCTCCCTCCCTGAGGGAGCTGGCTGGCCGCAGGCCAGACTGAGGGAGTCAGCCGAAGCACCTGGTAAGCTCTGGACTCCCTCCGTCACGGCTTCGCCGTGCCACCTCCCTCTGAGAGGGAGGCTTTTTTATTCGCTAGGGCGTGTCTGTTCTGCCGGACAGGTAATCCATACTAACGCCAAAAAAGTCAGCAATACTGACCAAATTGCTCATTTTGGGTTCAGATTTTCCGTACTCATACTCCTGATATATGCGGGAAGAAACACCAACCTCTCTTGCCAGCGCAGTTTGAGAGATTCCCCTACTCTTTCTAAGTTGAATCAACCGTTCAGAAAAAACAGACAATTTTTGTACACCCTCTTGACAACGAATAGTTCTTCGCGTTATTATAAAGACACGAATAAGACTTCGCAATACAAACTGGGAGGAAATTTTATGGAATCCTTATTTGATGCCCTTTACGCCTATGCAATGACAAACCGTTTCGATACATACTCTCTGCGCGACACAGAGGAGCGGCAGGAAAATGAGAAGATGGTCCGCAACGCTATGGAAGAACTGAAAATCCGTGGCATGGGCGACGCGGCCCAGCGCATCGAAGACGGTTTTACGATCCTGGCCTGTCTGGACCGCCACAGCGCATTTTGGGCGGGACTATCCATCGGCATGGAACTGCACCGCCTCTAACGCTGTCCCTCCGCCGTCAGCTCCAGCAGCCTGGCGGTGAGTTCTTCCAGCTTCATGCCCCGGGAGGCCTTCACCAGCACGGTGCAGTCGGGGCCGAGCACCTGGGGCAGGACGGCCTTGGCCTCCTCCCGGTCCCGGCACTGGAGCACCTGGGGCACCCCGGCGTCCCGGGCGCCCTGAGCGATGTGCCCGGCCAGCTCTCCCACCGCCACCAGGCAGTCGATGCGGGCCTGGCCCAGGTACTCCCCTACCCCGGCGTGGAGGGCGGGGGCGAAGGGCCCCAGCTCCAGCATGTCGCCCAGAATGGCAACCTTCCGGCTGCCCCGGCTGTCGGACAGGGCGCTGATGGCCGCCCGCATGGACTGGGGGTTGGCGTTGTAGGTGTCGTCCAGAATGGTGACGCCCGCGCCCCGGCGCAGCACGTTCATGCGCATCCGGGTGGGGACAAACTGGCGGATGCCCTCCTCAATCTGGTCGGGGGTGAGGCCGAACCGCTCCCCCACTGCCACCGCGATCAGGGCGGGGTAGACCATGTGCTCCCCCAGGGCGGGTATCTTCACCTCCCGGTCCATATTGGGGGTGGTCAGGCGGCAGTGGATGTGGCTCACCCCGTCCCCCCCCGTCACCTGGGCCCGGTAGGCGCACCCCTCCCCCTGGCCGCAGAACAGGGCCGGGACAGGGGTGTTGCCCTTTAGAGTGGACAGCAGGGGGTCGTCCCCGTTGAGGACCAGGACCCCGTCCCCCTTCACATGGGACAGCAGCTCACATTTGGCCTTAAAGATATTCTCCCGACTGCCCAGCCGCTCGATGTGGGCGTCTCCGATGTTGGTGATGATCCCCACATCGGGCTCCACAATGCCGGCCAGGTAGTCGATCTCCCCAAATTTGTCCATGCCCATCTCCAGAACCCCCATCTGGTGGCTGGAATCCAGCTTCAGCAGGGTGAGCGGCAGACCGATGTTGTTATTGTGGTTGCCCTCGGTTTTGAGCACCTTGAACTTCACGCCCAGCACGGCGGCCAGCATATCCTTGGCGGTGGTCTTGCCCACGCTGCCCGTCACCCCAAGGAAGGGGATGGGGAAGCGGTTTTTATACCAGGCGGCCAGGCGGCCCAGGGCCCGCTCGGTGTCGTCTACCTTCACGTAAAACCGATCCGTGCGGCAGCTGTCCCGCTCATGGGCGGTGAGGCAGCCCAGGGCTCCCCCCTCCAGGGCGGGGTTGATATAGGCGTGGCCGTCGAAGCGTTCCCCCACCAGGGGGATAAACAGAGCACCGGGGTGAATGGACCGGCTGTCGGTCTCTACCTGAGAGATGGGGGTGTCCAGAGCGGTGAACGGCCCCAGCAGACGGCCGTCCACCGCCTCCAGCAGCTGCTTCAGGGTAATGGTCTCCATCACAGTCCCTCCTTCCGGGCCTCCAGCGACATCTGGATAATGGTCTCACACAGCTTGCCATAGTCGATGCCCACCGCCGCCGCCTCCTGGGGCACCAGGCTGGTGGGAGTCATGCCGGGCAGGGTGTTGATCTCCAGAAAATAGGGGATACCGTCCGAGGTGACGATGAAGTCGGCCCGAGCGTAGACCGACAGGCCAATGGTGCGAAAGACGGTGAGGGCGGCGTCGCCGATGGCCTGCTCCCACTCCCTGGGGATGTGGGCGGGGCAAATCTCGTGGGCCGCCCCAGGCTGGTACTTGTTGGCATAATCGTAAAAGCCCTCCCGGGGGATGATCTCGATGGAGGGCAGAGCCCTGTCCCCCAGCACCGCCACCTGAATCTCCCGGCCCCGGATGTACTCCTCAATTACGGTGCGCCCCCCCAGCCTGACGCTGGCCTCCAGGGCCTTTTGCAGCTCACCCGGCTTTTTGGCGATGTACACCCCGATGGAGGAGCCGCTGGCGATGGGCTTCACCACCACAGGCAGCTGGGTGCGCTCCATAATTTCGGCGATGTTCTCCTCCGTCACCGTGACGGTCTCCCACCGGGGGGTTTTCACCTTGCCGGCTACCAGCCGCTTGGTGAGGTCCTTGTCCATGGCGATGGCGGAGCCCAGGCAGCCCGAGCCGGTGTAGGGCGTTCCCAGAAGATCCAGAGCGGCCTGGATGCGGCCGTCCTCGCCACAGGCGCCGTGGAGGGCCAGATAGACCACGTCCGCCCCGGCGCACATCTCCAGAACGCCGTCACCGATGGCGGAGGGGCCGGGCCGGCTGGCCCGCAGCTGCTCCAGGTCGGGGGCCTCCCGGGCCACCCGCTTGTAGGTGTCGGGAATGGGGGCCACATAGAGATTGTCCCCGTTCAGCGCCCCATCCAGGCCGTAGAACAGGTCCATCAGCGCCACCTGATGGCCCCGGTCCCGCAGGGCCTGGCACACCATAGCCCCGGACGACAGCGACACATTGCGCTCCGGGCTCAAGCCGCCCGCCAACACTAAAACTTTCATCGATCAATCCCTCATTTCAGAATCTGGGGAAGGCACCTTCCCCGGAGATAGGCATACCAACGTCATTTTATCATTAGTAAGATATTCTAACACATTCCAAAAAAATACTCAACCCGGAGAAGAAAATTTTTCCTGGCATTTGACATTCGGCCCATTTTCCTGTATGATACCCTTTGCAGTAAGCTGGACAGCCGCGCGGGCGGGGCGAAAGGCCCGCCTGTGAGGAAAGTCCGGGCTCCGCAGGGCAAGGATAACGGGTAACACCCGCCGGGGGCGACCCCAGGACAAGTGCAACAGAGATATACCGCCGCACCCCTTCTCTGGAAGGAGCAGCGCAAAGCGGGTCGGCTCCCGATGCAACTGTGGAGCTTCGTTTTGGTGGTGCGGTAAGGGTGGAAAGGCGAGGTAAGAGCTCACCCGATGGCGTGTGAAAGCGCCCATCGCTGTAAACTCTATCCGGAGCAACGCCGTGGAGGGACATACAGGCCGGCCCGGCCGTCCCGGGGAGGCGGCTAGAGCGCGTCAGCAATGGCGCGTCGAGATAGATGGCTGTCTTAAAAGACAGAACCCGGCTTACAGGCTTTCTGCAACATGAGAAAAACCGCTGTGGATTTTTTCCACGGCGGTTTTTTAGTCCCGTTCTACAAACAGCTTGTAAGGTTCAATTTCAAGGGCATCTGCAATTTTATATACCATGTCTAAGCTTGTTCCTACCCACGCAATTTCAGTCTTGCTGATTCTGGACCGTTCAATTCCCGCCTTTTCCGCCAATTCTTCCTGGGTCATTCCGCTTTTTTTGCGATAGTAGGCAATATTTAGACCAAGGGTCCGGTAACGGTCCTTATACTGGTCCAGCATAAATAATCACGTCCAAAATATTGATATGATTATTCTATCTGTACAGTCTCCCATTATCCACTGCATTTATTGCATAAAATTATACTTGTATTGCAACAAAGTATGAAGTATAATTATAATCCGGAGGGATAATATATGATGACGGAAGACAAAAGCAAGCTGGTTTCACTGGGCCTTCAACTGGCTGAAATGGGCAAGGAAGTTCAAAAGGCACAGGATTTATTGAAAGAAGTGGTAGAAGAATACGGAATGTCCTCTGACCAGGCGGTGAAAGCTGCCCAGGCACACAGCGCTCTCTGTCTCCGCTTTTCCAAATTAGAAGGGGAATACTTGGCACTCCGGGCACACATTCTTATTGGAAAATAAAAACCGCCGTGTTTTTTCACAGCGGTTTTTATAAGACTATCTTACTTACAGCGGCGAGAAACTCCGGTAGCACTTCATGCAATGGCCACCCCCTCATTAAAAATTGCACGGTACAGCTCTGTCTCAGGCTCGATTTCGCATAGCTCATAGACATCCATCCGCTTCCCGGTGAGACGGTGCAGGTCGTCAGCTATAGAAAACACGTCTGTAGGGTCAAAACGGCTGCCGCCAACCACCAGCAAATCAATATCCGACCCGGCATCCGCTTCCTGACGGGCATACGAGCCGAACAAAATCGCCCGCTCTGCCCCATATTTTTCCAGCACCGGATACACCAAGGCGGCAAGCTCCTCCTGTGTATAGATTCGATCTGACATACTGGCTTCCCCCCCTATTCTCACAGCTATTATATCAGTATTTTATCCGTTTTACAAGAAACCGCCGTGAAAAAATCCACGGCGGTTCTGTTATGCTTCCACGCTGATTTCAGGGGCGGGCGCAGGCTCCGCCGAGGCGGCGGCATACTGCTGAACGGCGGTCTCCACCGGCACCTTGGTCTGGTCCATCAGCTCCTGCATCTGGTTACGCATTTCCAGCTTGCTGGCGGCAATCTGGTCCTGAAAGCGATTGTCAACCTCCGCCTCCCGCAGGTAGCCCGATTCCCGGATCATCCGCTGGGTCTGGCGGCACTTCAGCTGGTGGCGCAGGCGCTTGGCCTCCCGGGTGCGCTTCTCCTTCTCCAGCTTGGCATGGCGCTTGGCGGTGAGCTTCTCCTGGGAAATCTCCCGCTTTTTCCGCCCCGCCCGGTTCACCGCCTTTTGCAGCTGGTTGATGGCCGCCTGAATGCGGTCGGCGTTGTCGCTGTCGCTCCGCTTGGCCGCCCGCAGCTGGGCGATCTGCCGCCGGGCGTAGCCGGAGGCGGCATCCACCTCCCCCAGGCTCCTGGCCCGGGCCAGCTTGGAGTAGGCGATGATGGCCGTGTCGCCGTACCGGCGGCTGTTCTTGGGGAGCTTAAACATCTCCTCCCGTTCCGCCGCCTTCTCCCGGGCCTCCTTCATCATCTCCGCCAGGTCGGGCTGGCCCTCCTGCTCCTCCCGGAGGGCGTCCGCCAGGGCCTGCTGCTCCTCATTCGCGGGAGAGGCGGGCGGGCGGACGGCGGCCGGGCCGGGATAGCCCGCAGCTCCTCCAACCCCCGATATGCTCATACCACTCACAGCATTTCTCCCCCTTTCCCGTCTTTACTGTTGTAACTATCGGCAAAAATCCGGGCGGAAATAACGGTGATTCAGAAATCTTTTCTCCCAACCTTCTGAATCACCCCGATGATCTGGCCGGAGAGCACCACCGTCAGCACCGACCAGCCGATGCGCTCCAGGGGGATGTAGCTCACCGACAGGGCCAGCACGGAGAAGTCGGACAGCAGGTAGATCCACTGGATATCCCAGCCGGTCACGCGGGCGAGGCACATGGCCAAGGCGTCATCCCCGCCGGTGGCGCCCCCAACCCGGACGCACAGCCCGGCTCCCACGCCCACAAACATCGCCCCCAGCACTGACGCAGCCAGCGGCAGGTCCGCCAGACCGGGCCACAGGGGCGGGAACTGCTCAAATATTTTATAGGCCAGGGAAAAGCCCGCCGCCGCAACGGCGGAGTAGCCGATGAACGCCCGACCCAGCAGCCGCCATCCCGCCGCGTAGCACACCGCGTTCATCACAAAGCCGGACACCGCCGGGGAGATGTGGAGCCAGTGCTCCAGCAGCAGGGTCATGCCCAGCACGCCCCCCTCCGTCACCCCGGAGAAGGAGTGGACATGGTACAGCCCGAAGGCCAGAAAGGCGCTGCTGAACAGCGCCACCGCGCAGGATGCAAGTTTCAGCTTCACGATGGAACCGTCCTCTTTTCCGTTTAATTATCTGGGAGCATACCAGATTATGCTCCAAAAGGCAACCCCGTACGTCATGTAGGGCAGGGGTTCTACCCCTGCCTATCCCCGTAAGGGGATAAAACGGCATCGGGAAGACGAGGGCAGGGGTTCCCCTCTGCCTATCCCCGTATGGGGATAAAGCGGCGACGGAATAAGGCAAGGGCAGAGCCCTTGCCCTACATTCGTCAGTTTTCCTAAAATTATGAGGCAAGCGCAACAGCCGGAAACGCCCCCGCCTGCTTGGGCGGAGGCGCTTCCTGGTTTAATGGGCTGTATCTACAAACACAATGCTGGAATCGCCCTTCCGGGCCTGTTCCACCACTGCGGCGGCCAGCTTCTGGAAGGAGCTGTGTGAGGAGGTGGCACCGGCCAGGGCGTCGATTGTGCCCTCCCCCTGCCCCTTCAGCAGCTGTCCGGCGTAATAGCGGGTGTACTCGTTGGGATAGGTCCCATTGCTGTGGAGCATGTTCTGCATATAGGCATTGTCCCAGCTCTTGATAAAGCCGCTGGCATTTTCGGCGTTGTACTCCACCGAGACGATGCTGCCGCCCTTCACCATGATGGTGATAAACTCTTTCCAGCCGTGGCTGAACTCGGCAGCCTGGGCGGTGTAGTAGCCGTCCTGAAGGGCTGTCTTATCCCCGCAGGCCGTCAGCGACGCCGCCAGCAGCAGGGCCAGTACAAGACTCAGTATCCGTTTCATCTGCCCCGTTCCTCCTTTACCTTAAACCGCTGCACCTGGAAGCGGAGGGCCTCCGCCTCTTTGGCCAGCAGCCCGCTGGATTGCTCTGTGCCGGTAGCGTTTTGCAGGTTCCGCTCCGCGATAGAGAAGATGGTCCCGATCCGCTCCTCCATGATGGCCAGGGCGCTCTCCTGCCCCTGGACGGCCGCCACCAGCTGGTCGGTGATGCCGCCGATCTGGCTGGAGACGGCGGAAATGTCCTGAAGAGAGCCGGCTGTGTCGGCAGTCAGCTTCACGCCGGCCTGGATCATAGCTCTGGTGCTGTTCACCGTATCCGCGGCGCTCTGAGCGGCCTCGCTGCTCCGGGAGGCCAGCTGCCGGACCTCCTCGGCCACCACGGCGAAGCCCTTTCCGGCGCTGCCCGCCCGGGCCGCCTCCACCGAGGCGTTGATGGCCAGAATGCCGGTCTGGAAGGCGATGTCCTCAATGGACTTGGCGATCTGTGTGATCTTCTGGGCATTGGCGCTGATGCCGTCCATGGCCTCGGAGAGGGCGTCCATGCGGGTGTTGGCCTCCTGGATGCACTGGGCGATCTCTCCGGTCTTGGTCCGGGTCTGATTGCTGCTGTTCGTCACGCTGGCCAGGCGCTCCTTCACATGGGCCACCTCCTGCACCAGCTCCTCGGTGGACTTGGTCTGCTCCACCGAGGCGTGCTGGAGCTGGCCGGACTGGCCGTTGAGCTCCTCAGACATCTCCGCCAGACGGCTGGCCGCCGCCTCAAAGCCCAGGATGGTCTCGTTCATGGATTGAATGATGGTGTCCAGGCTGGTGCGGATCAGGGCGAAATCCCCCTTGTAGTCCACTTGGGGCTCCGCCCGCAGGTTTCCGCCCGCCACATGGGTCAGCACCTGCTGGATGTCCGATATGTAGCGGTTGACGCTCTCCACCGTTACCCCCAGGGTCTGGGTGAGCACCTCCAGCTCGTCGCCCGACTGGACCTGGATCACCTCGGTGTGCAGGTCGCCGCCCGACAGGGCCACCATCCGGTCGGTGACGCTTTTCACCGGGCGGGAGATGGACCGGGCCAGCTTCAGCACCACCAGAATCGACACCGCCAGCACCGCCATGGTGGCCAGTACCGACACCACCATGGCGCCGTTGATATAGGAGTTGTAGTCCGCCTTGGGAAGCTGAATCACCAGGGACCACTCGGTGCCCCGGATGGGGGAGAAGGCGGCCAGCATGGTCTTGCCGTCCGCCCGGAACTCCGCCGCGCCGGTCTCGTGGCTGACCACACGGTCCACCGTCTTCTGGCTTTCGCCGCACATCTGGGACAGGGTCCGGCCGGACAGCACCACAGACTGGTCCGGGTGGCCGGTGACAATTCCGTCGTGGCTCACCATATAGGCCATGCCGTGCCGGCCCAGGTTGATGCTGCTGATTACATCGTTGAGGGTGTCGTATTTATAGACGCCCACCACATACAGAACGGTCTCCCCGTCCGCCTTTACCGGCATCCCCATGGTGATACCCAGCCCGCCCTGGTAGATGGTAGAGTCGTCGGTGGTCAGGTTGTCGGTCTCCTTCAAAAGGGCGAAAAAGCTGCTGTCCAGGCCTTCGGGCGCGCCGTCAATCCCCTGGAGCAGACTGCCGTTCAGGTTATAAAAGCCGATGGTATGCAGCTCATAGATCTCAGCCGCCTCCTCCAGCACCCCCTGACGGACGGCCCGGCTGTTGTCAGCGGGCTCGGTGATGCGGGTGTCCCCCGCTATGGTCATCATGCGGTCGGCCAGCATGTGGATATTGGCCTCCACCGTCTTGGCCGACTGCCGGGCCATAGGCTGCAGGCTGTCCAGCAGGATGCTGTTGGCCAGCGACTGCATGGCCGCCGCCATGATTCCGCAGCATACCACCACCAGCACCAGAATGTTCAGGATGGTATTTTTTAAAATTCTGCCGTTGAGACTTCTCTTTTTCTCCCGGGCTCGGGAGTCCACACGTTTCCAGGCCACGTCTTTCTCGCTCCTTTATAAAATCTTACCCGAATGCACAGGAAAAGCCTGCCAGATTTGCCGGAGCGACACGGGAATTTCCCTCCGGCAGAGGTGGGAGACTTTGCCGGTTCAGTATACCACAGCCCTTTTAAAAAGGGAAGCCCTTTTTTCCAAAATCCTTCTTACTCTGTTGGGCCGCCGCAGGCGTCCGGGCCCTGCAGCAGCCTCTTTAAAACGGTCCTTCCCTCCCTTTTAAAAAATGTCAACTCCTCTGTCTTCCGGTATACAATCAGGTAGACCCCATTAGGCACAAGCACGCAGAGCAGGCACCGCCACAAAAACCAGCCAAATCCGCCGCCGGCCGGACGGCACAGCAGCCAGGTCAGCCCTCCGGCGGCGGCGGTAACCGCCAGATGCGCCCCGTAGCCGGCAAAGTACGTCCAGGGGGAAATTCGCAGCCCCCGGCGGTGCAGGACCAGCGGCTCACACCAGAAGGGGAAGGCCAGCGTGCTGATCAGCGTCCCGGTCAGGATGCCGGCAACGCCCCACCGCCGGGCCAGCAGCACCGAGAGCACCAGGTTAAAAACCGCCTCCAGAATCGACTTGTAGCGGTCGTCCCAAAAGAGGCCCAGGACGCTTTTGGTGTTATTCACGGGAATCCGCATGCTGTTTACATAAAAGTTCAGCACAATCAGCAGCACCGCAGGCCTGGACAGCAGATAGCCCTGGCCCAGCCAGATGTCAATAAACGGGTCGTAGAGACAGAACAGGCAAATGCTCATCCAGCCAAAGAGCCACGCGGAGAAAAAATTCAGGCGGCGGAAGGCCGTCCGCCCGTGCTCCTCCGGCTGCGTTGCGGTCAGATTTCCCAGGGCGGGCGTAATGGCATCGAACAGCGCGCTGACCAGGATGTTCAGAAAGCCCCGTATCATCATATAGTTGGAGTACAGCCCGGCGGCGGCCACCCCCACAAACTTGGAAATCAGCAGATTGTCCGTGTTGAACACAGCCACCGCCCCGATGCGGTGGAGCAGCATAGCCCGCACGTTGCGGCGGAGCTCCGTGAGGACCTCCGCAGGCAGCGGACGGACGTCCTTTTCCCGCAGATAGGGGTACAGCCGGTCGGCGTTCCACGAGACGGCGGCGTTCTGTACCACCGTGGCCGCGATGGCAAGAAACAGATAATAGAGGTAATTACGGGTAAGCACCAGCACCCCGATCTGCGCCCCAGTGGCGGCCAGCGACACCCCGGCCCGGATGGCCGTCTCCACATACTTCTTTTGATGCACAAAGAGCAGGGTGGATTTATAGGCAAAAAAATAGGAGACACTGGCGTTGGCCAGGTTCAGCACATAGATCAGCGGGATATGGGGGATATCCCTGGGCATCTCCTTCACGAAGAAGCGCAGGAAGGGGGTCAGGGACAGTCCCACGGCCAGAACCACCAGGCCGACGGTCCAATACACCCGCCGGTACAGCCGGATCAGCGACTTGATCAGCTCCGTGTCCCCCTGGGCCACCGGGCGGTAGAGGCTGTAGGTGATGGAGACGCTGAACCCCAGCTCTGCCAGGGAGAGCATAGAGAGCACATCGGTAAAAAGCCCGTTCAGCCCCAAATACTCCCGCCCCAGCATTAGGACGAAGACCCGGCGGGATATAAATTTCAGCGCGGCCAGCAGAAGCTCCCCCGCCACGGCATATTTGATATTTTTTCGGATACGCGCCCCCTGGTCCATCGGGCTCCGTCACCCCCTCCCCTTCTGCCTCAGGCGTTTTACCAGCCGGTAGGCCGCGGCCAGCCCCTTAAACGCCGGCACGCCGGCCAGCAGCGCCAGCTCCGCCGCCCCGCTCTTTAGGTCCGGGCACAGACCCCACGCGCGCCAGCGGAAATGCCGGCGGGTATCCGCCCGAAACCGCCCCAGGCAGTCCTCCAGACCGCCCTCCGCCCCGCTTTCCACGGCCTGCATGGCCAGACGGGCGGCGGTATCCAGGGCCACCTGCCGGAAACAGGCCTCCCCCTCCGGGAAGCACGCGGCAGCGTCCCCACAGATCCCGTCCAGCACGGAGAGCACCGTACAGCGTTTGCTGGTCACGCCATTGTTAACCATACTTCCTTCCCGGTAGACATAGTGATAGAGCGGGTCCGGCACATAGGCGATCCGGCCGGCCCGCCGTAGGATTTGATAGAAAAACAGGAGGTCCTCGCAGCAAAACGCCTGCCCGTCAAAGGGGATACCCTTCACCAGCTCCGCCGGGAACAGCTTGCCCCAGACCGTCCAAAGGAAGTGGGTGCGTCGGGCCAGACAGCGGGCCGCCGCCTCCGGTGATAGGACCCGGGCAGGCCCCGCCCTCAGCCCCAGGCCCACATCTCCGCAAGCACTGATATCCGCCCTGCCATCTGTCAGTGCGCGGTACAGCGTTTTCAGCAGCTCGGGCTCCACATAGTCGTCGGAGTCCACAAAGGCGATATAATCCCCCGAGGCCCGGCTCACCCCCTCGTTCCGGGCAGCGGAGAGCCCCCGGTTTTCCGGGAGGTGGACCACCTGAAACCGCTTGTCGCGGGCGGCCCAGCCGTCGCAGATTCGGCCGCTGCCGTCGGGGGAGCCGTCGTCGATCATGATGACCTCCATATGGGACCAGGTCTGAGCCGCAAGCGAGGCCAGACACCGTTCCACATAGGCCTCCACCCGGTACACCGGCACAATTACACTGATTTTCGGCTCCATCATGCCCCGCCTCTCCGGCCCTTCCGGCGCGTACAGACCGCAGCGGCCGCCCAAAAGGCCGCCGCGCTGACATATAAGAGCAGGATGGAGGCCGCCTCCTTCCTGCCGGGACACAGGGCCAAAGCCCGCCGGCTGAAATGCCGCCGGACATTCGCCTGGATTCGCTTCAGATAGGAGAAGGTCCGCCCGCCTTCACAGCCGTTTTTCACAGCCAGCACCGCCATGTTCCGGTCCGCCTCCAGCACCAGCTGCCGGAAATCCTCCACCGCCTCCGGAAAGCTTGTAGCGGCGTCCGCGCAGACCAGATCGTGGGCGGAAAGCGCCGTGCATTTCCGCCGGGTCATGCCGCTCTGCACCTGGCTGCCCGTCCGCTGGGTGTAGTGGTACAGCACATCCGGCCGGTAGGCAACCCGACGGGCCCGCTTCAGAACCGCATAGAGAAACAGCAGGTCCTCACTGTAGAACACATCCTCGTCAAAGGGGCACTGCCTCACCAGCTCTGCCCGGTAGAGCTTGCCCCAGGGAACCATATTGAAGGGGATTCCCCGGGCCAGGCAGCGGACCGCCTCCGCCCGGTTGTAGACGGCAACGGGACCGCCCTTCAGCGCAAGGCCGTCGGCCCCGCAGGCGCTGACCTCCGCCCCGGTCTCCTCCAGGCAGCGGTACAGCTTCTCCAGAAGGTCGGGCTCCACCCGGTCGTCGGCGTCCACAAAGGCGATATAGGTCCCTGCCGCCCGGCGGACCCCCTCGTTCCGGGCGGCGGATGGCCCCCGGTTTTCCGGGAAGCGGACCACCCGGACCCGGCTGTCCCGGGCCGCGCAGGCTTCGCAGACGCCCCCGCTGCCGTCTGTGGAGGCGTCGTCGATGAGGATGAGCTCCAGGTTCGGCCAGGTCTGGGCCAAAAGGGCGTCCAGACCTGGCTGCACGTAGCCCTCCACGTTATACACCGGCACAATCACGCTGATCAACGGTTGTTCCATCCCGGCCTCCCTGCTCCATGAGTTGTTTGTAATATACCGCCAGTGTCTCGTGGGTCCGGCGGACGCTGAAGGTCTCCCCCACCTTCTGCCGGCTGCTTTCGGCCATGCGCACAAGGCCCTCGGGGTCGCCGCTGCATCGCAGCAGGGCCTCCGCCAGGGCGGGAATGTCTCCGGGCTCCACCAGAATGCCGTTCTCCGGGCCCACCACCTCGGGAATAGCCCCCACGGTGGTGCTGATGATGGCCTTGCCCGCCGCCATCCCCTCCAGGATGGCCATGGGCAGCCCCTCATGCCAGGAAGGCAGCACCACGGTGGCGGCTTCCCGCAGCAGGCGCAGCTTCTCCGCCCCGCCGATCCAGCCCGGCACGGCAATGTTCCGCTCCAGCCCCTTCTCCCGCACCAGCGCCCGGACCTGCTCCACCTCGCCGTCCCCCGCCAGGCAGAGGGTCAGCGCCGGGTTTTGCCGGATGGCCAGCTCCGCCGCAGCGAGGAGGTCATAGGTCCCCTTCCGCTCCCCCAGCCGGCCCAGCATCAGAAAGGCGTTCCGGTGCTCCGCCGGGTCGGAAACCGCCGGCTGGAGCTTCGCGGGGTCCACGCCGTTATACAGGGTCCGGCACGCTTTCATCTGAAACCGCTCCTCCAGCTCCCGCTTCCAGCTGCCGGACAGGGCCAGCACCAGGTCGGCCTGGCGGAACAGGCTGTCTACCAGCTCCTTTTTCCGGCCGGACAGGCCGTCGTAGAAGGTGAGAAATTCCGCGCCGTGGATATGGACAACCGCCTTCTTTCCGGCCCGCTTCACCGTCCGCAGATAGAAATATTTGCGGAAGACGCTGCCCCGTTCCGACATGTGGATGTGGAACAGGTCGTAGTTCCGGCAGCAGGTCAAAAACCGGAGACAGCCGTACAGGGTGTACAGCAGCCGCACCGGCAGGCTGCCGTCGATGTAGGAGGGAAAGCTGTCAATCTCAAAGGTCCGGCCCAGCACCTCGCTCTCCCGGATGTCCCGTATCACCTCGGCCATTCCCCCCCGGGAGCGGGTCTCGCTGGGGCCAATCTCTAAAACTCTCATGGAAACCTCCTGCTCACAGCGAGCGGATATAGCCGTCAAGGGACGCTAAAAACACCTGGGTATTGGATTGAAACGGGGCAAACCGGTGGGTCCTGACCTGGGCCAGGGCCTGGGGCAGCTGCTCCACGTCCAGGCAGGCATGGAGCAGGTTCATCTTGTGGAGCCGCTTTGCCAGCTCCAGCTGGTGGTCGTCCACGTGTTCCCCGTACCGGGCCAGGCGGGGGACCACAATCACCCGCTTCCCCCGCTTCACCGCGTCCACCATCGTGCCCGCGCCCCCGTGGGTAATCAGCACGCTGCACGTCTCCAGCAGCGTCTGGAACTGCTCCCCCTCGCAGAAGGCCTGGTGCGGGCAGGACGGAACGCAGCGGCTGGCCCCCGTCTGGATGAATACCTCCTCCTGAATCAGGCCCTCCCGGAGCATCTGGTCCACCTTTCGGATCAGGCGGTCGAAGGGAAACTTCTGGGACCCGACTGTTACAAATATCATACCGTCCACCTCAAAAGATGCCGCCCACGCACACGGCCTTGGGATAGAACTCCAGCAGCTCCCGCCACTGGATGTAGAAGCGGTCCGCAAAGGGATAGAGGAGCTTTCCGGTCAGGGTAGGCCGCTCCACCTTGGCGTAGGACTCGATAAACACCAGCTTTTTCCCAAACAGCTTGCACAGCAGGCACAGGGGCACCGTGGCCAGCACGCCGGTGCAGACCACCACGTCCGGGCGCTCCGCCAAGCAGATCCTCAAGGAGCGCAGGGCGTTTACCAGCAGCCGGGGAAAGAACGAGACCTCCCGGCGGTTCACCTGTAAAAGGTAATAGCACCGCATCCCCTCTGCCGCAGCCCGGTAGGCCGTCTTTTCGGTGACCAGAAAGCTGTCATATTGCTCCATCAGGGGGCACAGCATCATCAGCTCCGCCAGGTGCCCCCCGGAGGAGGCGGCAAAGCAGACCCGCAATTTCCTGTTCCTCAAAGCCCTCACCTCTCAAAGCTCATTTGGCTCCCCGTGCGCCCCGCCGCTCCACTGGGCGCAGCGGCGCTCCAGGGCGGCCTCCGCCTGGGCGTCCAGCTCGCAGGCCATGGGGACCAGGGCGCAGGCAATCATCGTATAGGGATAATAAATGGTGTTGTCCGTGGCGTAGAGGACAAAGCAGTAGACGCAGATGCCCAGAAAAAGACAGCCCACGTCCTTCCCCGCCCGGCGGAACCAGTAGCTCAGCCGGGCAGGCAGCCAGCTCCACAGCCAGACCCAGTACCCCACAAAGCCAATATTCAGGTACATACGGAGAAAATCGTTGTGTATTTGGGTCTGGGTGCGCAGCGGGACCCCGTACTCCACACCGGAGAACCACTCCACCGTGCGCTCAAATCCCGTCCCGCGGCCCAGGTAGGGAAAGCTGATGTCGTAGTAGGGGGCCACGTTGGCGAACAACTCCGCCCGGCCCTTGGTGTCCAGCCCAAAGTGCGTCTCCAGATAGTCAAAGAGGCCATAGCGAATCCCTGTGATGTAGAGGAAGCTGACCGCCATCATGGCTGCGGCGGCGCACAGCGCGGTCTGACGGGCGGCCTTGTCCGGCAGCCGCCGCACCAGAAGCGCCGCCAGAAGCCCCAGCGCCAGGGCGGGAAAGGCGATCCGCTTCAGTCCCACCAGGGAGAAGAAGGCGATCAGGACCAGCCAGAGGGCGGGATGGGGCGAGGTCTTCCAGTGCAGCAGAAGGTAGAGCAGGAAGGGCCCGAAGGCAAAGGTCAGGTCGTGGGTCTCCAGCTGCATCATCAGTGGGCCGGTCTCCTGGGTAAAGGTGACCAGAAGGGTATAGAACTCCTGCAGAAAGGCAGCCGGTCCCCCCACGCAGATCACCACCAGCACGCTGATGAAGTTTGCTGCGCACATGGCCCCCAGGCAGTACCAGAGCCCCCTGCCCCCAAAGAGGTACAGGGTGGCGGCAGCCACCATCACCGACAACAGCTGCGGAAGGATCATGGATACGCCGTTTAACACGGCGGCGCTCTCCGCCCGCGTGCTCACCCAGATGACCGAGGAAAAGACCAGGGGGATCAGATAGGGCAGGGCCTGGACCGCCGTGTGCCGGGACAGGACCAGCAGGCGGTCCAGCCGCACCGTGGCGATGAAGTTCAGCAGTGCCAGGAAAACAATGGCCAGCGCACAGGGGTTTTTCAGGCTCAGCTCCATACCTCCCAGGGAAAAATAGGTGTCCTGGAAGAAGAACATCCCGGTGGCCAGAAGCATGTAAACGACGGAGCACAAACCGCATCCCCCCTTTCCTCCGGCACTCCTACCGGCTCCCGGCCCCGGCCTCTGCTCTCGCGCCGGCCGGGCCAGTCCGCTTCATGGCGGTGGACAGCAGTTCCCGGATGTAATAGCACTGCTCCGCTCCCGCCTGGGCAAAGCCGTTTTGCAGCTCCAGCCGGTAGCCCCGCTCCTGGGCCTTCTGCTCCAGTGCGACACCCACCTGGAACAGCGCCGCCTCCGCCTGCTCCCGCTCCAGGGCCTCCGCGAAGATCAGATACTGCCCCGCGCCGTTATTGCCCACAAACAGTCGGTCGGAGGGGGCAAATATAGAGGTCAGCATCCCGGCAAAGTCCTTCAGCATCTGGTCGCCGGCTTCCCGGCCCAGCCGGGCATTTTCCGTTTGCAGATTCGCCAGCTTGCACACCACGCAGGCGAAGCTCTCAGGCAGCGGACGTCCCTCCCGGGAGGCGATGAACTGGTCGCACTTGGCCCGGTTGGGCAAGCCGTCCACCTTGTTGGTAAAGGCGTAGTACTCGATAAAGTCCTCGATCCGGCCAAAGAGCGCCGCACCGGCACAGCCCAGCGCACCGAAGATCACCACAATCAGGATGGTGAAGACGGCAATGGGGAACCGCTCGGTCACCCGGACACTGGAGAGCATCATAATGTTTTGTGCGCCCAGATACTCGTTATACTCGTCGTTGGTCTCGTAGTAGATGGTCTGGAGGGCGTTTATCTCCTCCGCCAGGCGGGCGATCTCACCCTGCACCCGCTCCTGGTCCGCCTGGGAGGAGCTGGCCGGGGCGCCGGTAAATACGTCCAGAACGTAGCGGTTATAGTCCCCGTCAATGACATTGTGCTCATAGAGGGTCCGGTCCTCGATGTACTTCTCCAGCAGGACGTCGTACTCTGCGGTCCGGTCCACCGGGGCCCAGTTTCCGTCCTCGTCCTTGTTCCAGTCGTCATAGACGTCGGGCAAAACACTGTTTTGGAGCGTATCCCCCACGCTCTCCCCCTGGTCGTTGACCACGGGGGTGCCGAACTCCCCCATCGCGTCCTCGTAAGCGCCGATGATACCTTTGATTCGGTCGATTTCAAAGGAGGCCGCGCTGTTGGAGATGGTCAGGTTGTTATTCCGGTTCTCGTACTTTTCCAGAAGCAAATCCCGGTCCCGGGTGATTTTGCCCGCCAGAATCTCCGAAAAAAGCTGCCGGACCTCCACGTCGCGGATCAGCTCAAACTCGTCCTTCAGGTCCTGAAAGCTGTAGCCCGTCCGGCTGGAGCGAAATTCCCCGTTCCACTGGACCTTGTCAGCCAGGTGATCCGTGATGCTGGTGAGAGTGTCGTCCATCACTTCCGCCATCTCCAGGTAGTCATAGCCCTTGGTGGTGATGTCACTGACCGGGTTGGCGGCCAGGGAGGTGTTCACGTGGCTCTTTCCATAGTAGCTGGCGTACTCCTGCAAAATCTGGTTCAGCACCATGCGGGGGTACTCCTTGCCGCTGCTGACGCCGCAGCTGAAGGACACCACGTAGCGGGTGGGGTTCAGCTCGTAGTCCTTCTCCCCGTTGTCCAGCTTGGCCTGCTGCACCAGGAGATCCTCCTCGGTGATCACCGGCTCCACATGGATGTTCATGCGGATACTGTCGGCGGTGGCCTGCGTAACGTCGATGTCCAGCTTTTTCATGGCCTGGGCCACCAGGTTGGTGGCGTACAGCTCTGTGGTGTCGATCTTCTTCCCGTCGGGGGAGTAGCCCTCCTCGGCCCGGGCACCGGTGTACTCGATCACCGTAACGGCGGTGTACTGCTGAATATAGAGCTGGGCAATCAGAAAAAAGGCGACGCCCGCCAGCACCGACACACCCGCGATGATGGCCCGGTATTTTTTCAGATAGCGAAATACATCCAATTCTTTCATGCCGGGGCCTCCTCCCGCAGTATTTCTTCCCGTTTTCCTTTACGGCCGCCCGGGCGGCTGTTCCGATACTCCTGATAGAAGGGGGCCAGTACGGCGTTCCCGCCCAGGGCGGCGACGAACAGGGCGGTGAGCGCCAGGGACTTCAGCACGCTCCCCGGCACGGCCGGAGGGGCAAAGCTCACCTGAATATAGCCGTCCCGCTTCTCCTTCACGTAGGTGCTGCAAAGCTCCCGGCTCTGGGCGGCCAGATTCAGCAGCTCGGCCTTCAGCGCCTCGATCTGCTGATCGGCCTGGGTATAGAGGGCGGCGGAGGCGTAGGAGGTGCCGATCTGCTGGGCGGCGTAGGAATTGTGCTCCATCTCCTCCACCAGCTTTGTGGCGGATTCCAGATGCTCCTTGGCCTCGTCCGCGAAGTAGTCCACCCCCACCTTGGTCTTGGACATGTAAAACTCCTTGTTGGTGTCATAGGTGGGGATGAGCACAAAGCGGGTCATATAGGCGTTGTACATGTTGATGGCCTCGATCCGCACATCGTGGGCGGCCATCTCCTTCCGCTTGGAGACGTCCAGCCGGCGGTTGGCGTACTGCATCCGGGACTGATAGGTGGTCCGGTTGCCGGCCAGGCCGTTCTCCAGAACAAAGGCCTCATACCGCTCCAGCTCAATGTCGATAAAGTTGCTGATCTTCTGGGAGAGGGAGGCAAAGGTCTCCTCATTCCCCTCGGCCCGGAAGCTGCTGCTCTCGGCGCTGTAGCCAGGCAGGTAGTTGCGCAGCTTGTTGGCCTGCATCTCCAGATAGTCCTTTGCGTCCAGATACTCCATGCCCTCCAGCTTGTCAAAGGACAGGTCCAGAATGCTGTCGTTCTCCGCGTAGTTCTGCACAAAATTTTCCCAATACACATCGGCCAGAAGGTTCAATACCGTCTTGGGGTCGGTGTGGTACAGGGACACCCGCTCAGCACAGCGGACATGGTACTCGGTGGAAATCTTCAGGTCCGACTCCTGGCTCACATCCAGCTTTTCCGCGTCCAGCGGGGTGGAGATGCTCAGGCAGCCAGACAGCTGCTCCGCGCTGAGCTCCAGGCCACCCCGCTGAATGACCTGCTCTAAAATGCCCTCGGAGAGGATATTAGACTCGTTGAACCGGGTGACATTGGGATTCTGTCCCCGGGCCGCCTCCTCATAGTTGAACACCATCAGCATTTCGGGGGCCCAGACGGCGGCGGCCACCTGGGCAGCCAGGCAGACCACAAAGAACAGCGCCCCCAGGGCCGCCAGCTTCCGCCGTTTGCCCGCCGTGTGGCCCAGTGCTCCCCGCACGCCCAGCACTGGAAGCTTCGCTTTCACGATGAAAAAGCGCCGGAGCAGCACCGCATACAGAACGGCCAGACCCAAAATCAGCGCCGGAACGATTGCGCATACCAAAATCATGCTGTTATGTCTCCTTTCCTTCTATTGGTTATGAGTAATTTGTCTCCTGCCGGCCGTTGATGTCAATTACCGCCAGCTCGGGCCGGTTGTTGATCCGGGGCAGGCCGTTGTGGCCTCCCATCCCCCGGGAGACAAAGATGGTACTGTTGGACAGCCGGTACATCCCGCCGCTGTATTTGGGGAAAAGGCCTGTGTCCCCGTGGTACAGTCCGCCAACCACCGGAAGGCGGAACTGTCCGCCGTGGTAGTGGCCACAGATGCCCAGGTCCACCGCCCCATCGGCCAGCGCCTCATAGTAGAGGCTGGGGTAGTGGGCGATCAGCAGCTTAAATGCGCTGCTTTTTTCGTACTCCTCAAAAAATACGGCGCCGTACTCCTCATAGCCCTCGGGGGACGTGGTCAGGCCGCCGATCAGAAGGGGCGTCCTGTTTACCGTCAACTCCTCCGCCCGGTTCACCAGAACGTGGACGCCCAGGTCCAACAGCTGGCCCTCGATGGGGCTCCCCTTCTCATACATGAGGCTGCTCTCGTGGTTGCCCGGACTGTAGTAGACGGGGGCGAGCTCCAGCAGCTTGCTGCACAGCGTAAGAATCACGTCCAGATTGCCGTCGTCCGCGTTGACCATGTCGCCCGCTATGGCGATCAGGTCGGGGCGCAGGGCCGCGATTCGCTCCACCAGCTCCCCATTCCCGGGGCCAAATTCCCGGTTGTGCAGGTCCGACAGGACGACGACGCGGATATTCTCCCCGCCCACGATTTTGGGCGAATACAAATGGTGAAATGTCACTTCCAGCTCCTCTGAACAGAGACAGCGCCCGCCAAGCACCAGCGCCGCAGCCACCAGAAGCCCGCACAGAAGTACCCATCTGCGCCTCTTTGGACGGGCCGCCCGGGCGGCCTCTTTTCTTCCTGCTTTTTTTCTCATACTCAAACCTCCCTACATGCCCTCCCGGCGGAGAACCGCCCTTCCTGTCTGAAAAATCAGCTTCCAGTCCAAGAGCCAGCTCTGCTCCCGTATGTAACGCAGATCCAGCTCCACCCAGGCGTCGAAGCTCAGGCTGTTGCGGTTGGGACTCACCTGCCAGAAACAGGTGAGCCCGGGGGTGACCGCCAGCCTCTGACGCTGATAGTCGGTGTACTCCTGCACTTCTCGAAACAGCGGCGGCCGGGGGCCGACAATGGTCATGTCCCCCTTCAGGATGTTGACCAGCTGGGGCAGCTCATCCAGCCCTGTAGACCGCAAAAACCGCCCCAGGCGGGTGATTCTCGGGTCATTTTGGATTTTAAACGCCGGCCCTGTCATCTCGTTGTAAGGCAGCAGCTCCTCCAAGCGCTTCTCCGCGTCCACGCACATTGTGCGGAATTTATAGAGGCGGAAGGCCTCCCCTCCCCGGCCGCAGCGCACCTGGGAGAAGATGGGGCCGCCCTTGGGGTCGTCAATCACCACCGCCAGGGCAAGCAGCAGCATCAGCGGGGAGAGCAGCAACAGGGCCAGCGCCGACAGGACAATATCCTGCATGCGTTTGATGTACAAATATGTACAACTTTTCCCCGTCTTTCGGGTAAGGGTAAGAGGCTGGATTTCCTCCGATGACGCCTCCGCCGCCGTCTTCTCCAAATTTCTGGTCTCCATCTCATCCCCCTGCCCCTGCGATTGCCGCAAATTTCGCCGTTCTTTTCCAGCTTTTGGCCCTGTACTGGCTTATAAAGTGTGGTTTGTAAGCCACGTTTCCTATTGCAATGTTTGGTAAGGTATGCTATACTTTTTTCATCAAATAGAAGCGAGCAAGGCGAGCCGCCTTGATAAAGCGGCCTCACCTTGCTCAATAGCGCAGTTTGCAAGGCTTGGCTTGCAAACCACACCTTGTAAACCGCCAAACTATGTTTGATTTTTTGTGTGGACCGCAATCCACACGTTATTATCCAAATTTGTTCCTTTTGTTCTGTGTTTTTTTGTTATTGTGCTGCTTCGTCCCGGCACCACCGCTGGAAAGTCCCGTGTGCTACCCCCAATTCTTTTGCCGCCGCCCGGCCGGAAATTTTTCCTTTGCGCCACGCGGCCATGACGGACTTGTAATTTTCTCCCCGGTCCTTGCATTTGCGCCCGAAGTGGACCCCCCTGGCTTTGGCTGCCGCGATTCCCTCCGCCTGCCGCTGGTGGTTAAACTCCCGTTCCGTCTGGGCCACGTAGCTCAGGAGCTGAAGCACAATGTCGGCAATCAGCACCCCGGTGAGGTCCCGGCCCTGACGGGTGTCCAGCAGCGGCATGTCCAGTACTACAATAGCAATCTGTTTTTCCTTGGTCAGCAGCCGCCACTGCTCCAAAATTTCATCGTAGTTTCGTCCCAGCCGGTCGATGCTCTTGATTACAAGGGTGTCGCCGGCTTTCAGCTTCCGCACCAACCGCCGGTAGCCGGGCCGGTCGAAGTTCTTGCCGCTCTGCTTGTCCAGAATGATGCAGCTGTCACCCACCCCAAATTCCTGCATGGCGGCCATCTGCCTGCTTTCATTCTGGTCCTTGGTAGAGACCCGGACATATCCATATGTATTCATACGTTTCCTCCTTTTTTTGATAGATTTATTTTAGAGAAGTTGCGGAATTGTGCAATTATTTTGTCGAAAAAACCAGAAATGGCTGGTTCTCCCAATGAGAACCAGCCATAATCATGTTCTTTTTAATTTTCCCCAGAAACCGTCGCAGAGCGGAAGCAATAAACATAACCTTTCCGCCTGATTTTCTGCCGTTGTCAAATATGTCAAAGTATAGCCACAGTCTCTCCTGCAAATTTGTACGATATTTTTTCCATTCGGACGATATGTTAGGTAGTCAAACGCGGGGCGAAAACACTAAAATATTTGTATAAACAAGAAATGAATTATACAATTTGTGCAAAGGAGCGGTTGATTTTTATGAGTGTAACCATTTCCATTCGCCACGCCGTCAAACGCTACGGCAGCGTGACCGTAATTCCTGATCTTTCCATCAATATCCAGGAAGGGGAACTGTTTACCCTTTTGGGACCCTCCGGCTGCGGAAAAACCACCCTGCTGCGTATGATCGCAGGCTTCAACTCTATCGAGGGCGGCGAATTCCGTTTCAACGATAAGGTCATCAACGATATGGAGCCGGGCAAGCGGGATATCGGCATGGTGTTTCAGAATTACGCTATCTTCCCCAACCTGTCCGTGCGGAAAAATGTGGAATTCGGCCTGAAATATAAGCACATGTCCAAGGAGGACATGAAGCAGGAGGTGGACAAATTCCTTCAGCTGGTCCACGTCGACCAGTATGCCGACCGGATGCCTGAGCGCTTGTCCGGCGGCCAGCAGCAGCGGGTGGCCCTGGCCCGGGCTCTGGTTATTCAGCCCGATGTGCTGCTGATGGATGAGCCCCTGTCCAACCTGGACGCCAAGCTGCGGGTGGAGATGCGCACCGTAATCAAAAACATACAGCGGCAGGTGGGCATCACCACCGTCTACGTCACCCACGACCAGGAGGAGGCCATGGCCATCTCCGATCGGATTGCCGTTATGAAGGACGGCGTCATCCACCACTGCAGCGAGCCGAAGAACATCTACCAGCGCCCCGCCAACCTGTTTGTCGCCACCTTCATCGGCAAGTCCAACCTCATGGAGGCCAGCCTGAAGGCGGTGGACGGCAGGGCGGTGCTGCGGTTCAAAAACGGCTACGAGGTGGAGATCCCGGCCGTCCGGGAGGAGGAGCTGCGGGACCGGGCGGTCACCGTGTCCATCCGCCCCGAGGAGCTGCTGGTCCAGCTCCGCCAGCCGAACGCCGATCCCGCCGGGCTGAAGGCCACCATTAAAGACAGCGTTTTCCTGGGCCCCAACACCCACTATTTTGTGGAGCTGGAGACAGGTGAGGATGTGGAAATCATCCAGGAGTCGGAGATCGATTCCATCATCCCCCCGGGCAGCGAGGTCACTCTGACCCTGAAGGCCCAGAAGGTCAACCTGTTCGACCCCGACTCCACCGCCAGCCTGATGAAGGGCGTAAAGAACAGCACCGACCTGCCGTCGGTCTCAGCCGGGCGGAGGGATGTGTCATGAGTGTGAAGAAGCGACGCCTTGACTTCTGGAGCGTGGTCTCCTGGGTCCTGCTGCTGATCTTTCTGGTGTTTCTGGTCTATCCGGTGGGCCGGCTGCTGATTGAGGCGGTCTATACCGGCGGCCAGTTCTCCACCGACGCATTCCAGAAGTTTTTCAGCAAACCCAACTACTACAACACCATTTTCAACAGCACAAAAATTGCTGTGTGCGTGATGGCGGCCAGCCTGCTGCTGGGGATTCCCTTTGCATACTTCTACTCCTTTTACCAGCTGAAAGGGCGTAAAATTCTCTTTGTCCTGTGCCTGCTGTGCACCATGTCCGCCCCTTTCATCGGGGCCTACGCCTGGATTCTGCTCATGGGCAACTCCGGCATCCTCACGCAGATGCTCAAATCCATCGGCATCACCGGCCTGTCCATCTATGGCTTCGGCGGTATCGTCCTTGTTCAGACATTGAAGCTCTTTCCGCTGGTGGTCATTTATATGAACGGCGCCTTTCGGGATATTGACAACTCCCTGCTGGAGGCCGCCGAGAGCATGGGCTGCAAGGGGGTGGACCGCTTTAAACGGGTTATCATGGCCCTGACCATGCCCACCATCCTGGCCGCCGCCCTGCTGGTGTTTATGCGGTCCTTCGCCGACTTCGGCACGCCGGTGCTCATCGGCCGGGGGTACAGCACCTTCCCGGTGCTGATTTACAACTCCTATCTGGGCGAAAACGGCACCGATTACCACTTTGCTGCGGCGGTCAGTGTGATTGCTGTGCTGGTAACGGCGGTCATTTTCCTGATTCAGCGTTTCGCATCCAACCGGTTCAAGTTCACCATCAGCGCCCTGCACCCCATCGCCCCCAAGGAGGCCACCGGACTGAAGGGTATCCTGATGCACCTGTATTGCTACCTGCTGGTGGGCGTGGCCCTGCTTCCCCAGATCTATATTGTCAATATGTCCTTCCGCAACTACCGGAATGCAGTGCTCCAGCCCGGCTACTCCCTTGTCAACTATCAAAAGGCCCTGGAGAAGATGCTGGTCCGGTCCATCGGCAATACCCTGGTGGTCAGTGTCTCTGCCCTGGTTATCATCCTGGTGATTGCCATTTTGATCGCCTATCTGGTGGTCCGCCGGAGCAATGTACTGACCAATACCATCGACACCGTGTCTATGCTCCCCTATATCATGCCCGGCTCGGTGATCGGCATTGCCCTGGTGGTGGCCTTCTCCCGCAAGCCCCTGGTGCTCACCGGCGGACTGCTGATTATGACCATCGCCCTGGCCATCCGCCGCATGCCCTTCACCAGCCGGTCGGCTACCGCGTCCATGATGAAAATTCCAATCTCCATTGAGGAGGCGGCCCTCAGCCTGGGCGCGCCCAAGCTGGAGGCCTTTGTGAAGATTACCGTTCCCATGATGAGCAGCGGCATCATCTCCGGCGCGGTGCTCAGCTTCGTCTCCATTATCACCGAGATGTCCTCCGGCGTCATTCTCTACAATAACAGCACCATCACCCTAACCATCGGCACCTACTCCAGCATCACCACGGGCATCTATGGCGTGGCTGCCGTTTTTGCCACTGTCACCATGCTGGTAACGGTAATCTGCCTTGCGCTGTATCTGAAGTTCACAAGGCTGGAAGATGTTCGTATGTAACGAAAGTTTACATAAAATCAAATTTGAAAGGAAGAAATGAAATGAAAAAACTGACTGCCTTGTTTCTGACCATCGCAATGGCCCTGTCGCTGGCCGCCTGTAACGGCGGGGGCGGCGGCGGCAGCTCCAGCGCCAAGGGCAATACTTCCACCCCCGGTTCCGGCGCCTCCAGCTCCGTTCCCAAGGATGACCGCCCCTACTACGTCCGTGACGCCAGCGAGGTCACCGGCAAAATCACCATTTACACCACCATCGGCGAGACCGAGCAGGACGCCCTGAAATCCCTGTGGACCAAGTACTACCCCGACTGCAAGATGGAAATTCAGTCCGACTCGGTGGGCACGCTGGCCACCCGTATCCGCAGCGACGAGTCCTGCGACGCCGACGTGGTCATCGGCGGTATGTTCGCCGCCGACGGCACCACCTATCACGACATCCTCCAGCCCTACACCGCCGCCTGCGACAAGGAGCAGATGTATCACGACGCCGCCGGCTACTACACCTTCTACGACGTGCAGCTGATGTGCCTGGTGGTCAACCCCGACCTGCGGGATCAGCTGGGCATCAAGATCGAGAGCTACGACGACCTCCTTCAGCCCGAGCTGTCCGGCAAGATCATCCTGGCCGCCCCTGACGCCGCCTCCTCCGGCTGGCGCCAGCTCCAGACCATCCTGGCCACCAAGGGCGACAAGTTCGACGACGACAAGGGCTGGGACTACATCGGCAAGCTGCTGCCCAACTGCTTCTCCACCACCTCCTCCAAGGATGTGTATAACCTGGTTATCAACGGCGAGTATGTGGTGGGCCTGTCCTATGAGTCCGGCGTAATGGCCCAGATCAAGGACGGCGCCCCCGTGGAGTGCATCTACATGACCGAGGGCAACACCGCCATGGCCGGCGGCGCCGCCATCACCAAGAACGCCCCCAACCTGCCCGCCGCTCAGGCCATGATGGACCTGCTCAGCTCCGCCGAGTTCCAGAACGCCCGGGCCACTATCGCCTCCGGCCGCGGCTCCAACGGCACCTGCGACCTGGGCGACCTGCCCAGCGAGGACACCATGACCATGGTGGAACTGGACTTTGACTACCTGACTGCCAACAAGGAAGCCATTCTGAACAAGTGGAACGATCTGGTGGCCTCTATCGGCTGAGCCGCCGGGACAAAACCAATATTTTGAGGGGAAGGGCCCAGTGACCCTTCCCCTCATCTGAATATTTTTATTTGCACTTTTTTGCTTCAGTCATTATGATAGAACTATCTCAAACCGGGAGGGTCGTCTATGGTCAGGGAAGGACATGAGCGGCGATTTCAGAAAAAGCTCCAGGGCATTGTCCGAAACTATATCATACTGGTGGCCCTTGTTTCCACCGCCCTCTTTGTTGTGGGACAGTTTGTGGTGGTGGTTATTTCCCATCAGACGAATGCCGTCCGCCATCTGGACCAGTTGGAGGAGAGTCTGCTGTTTTTCGATGGCCAGAGCCGGAACTTTTTAGACAGCCAGGACACCCTGGATGCGGCAAGGCAGATCATCACAACACAGAACCAGAAAGCTGTGGAACGGCTGGAAAATATCTTCTGGAAGTTCGGGGAGCGATGCGGCATCAGCAGCGAGATTCTGATTGTTGACCGGCAGGGCGCGATTCAATACACCTCCTTCAGCGAGCGGCAGCTCAGCTCCTATCTGGTCAATTACAACAATGCCATCTGCTACAACGCCAAAAACACCGGTACTGACGACACCTATCGGGCCGTATACTACGACCAAGGCGACTACGCCAATGTGCTGTATGTCAAGCCCGTTACCCATCGGGATACCGTCGTTGGCTATGTCTCTGTGTTCCTTTCCGGAAGCTCCTGGAATTTTTACCTGTCCGAGAGCAACTTTGACGGCGTTATCACCGATTTGCGGGACAACGCTATGTATGTGAGCAAGCCCGGCCTGCTCCGCGCCGGAAATAAATTTTCCGGCACCGGGAGCAGCATCTGGCACGGTGAGACGGGCCGGTATTGGGTCGCCTCCCGGTATCTGCCCCAGCAGTCGGCGGTTATATATTCTCTGGTGTACTACCCCCCTAACGACGGCCTTTGGGTGGGTATCCTGATCCTGCTGGCCATCAGCGTCGCCTGGTATTGGATTGCCATGTGGATCAGCCGCACCATGGCCGCCAAAAACGCCGCCTCGGTTGAGACGCTGGTGGAAGAAATTCATCTGGTTCGCAAGGACCCAGGACATCGCATCCAGCTGCATACCGCCGACGAATTTGAGGATGTCGGCAGCCAGATCAACGAGCTTCTGGAGCACATCATGTATCTGAACCGGCTCAACGAGGAGCTGATCGCGCTGAACGCCCGCATCGAATTTCAGCAGCTGACCGAACAGATCAACCCCCATTTTCTGTACAACACCCTGGAGACCATCCGCAATCTGGTTATCTTCGACGCCCCCAAGGCCGAGGAGCTGATTCTTGACCTGACCGATATCCTCCGGTACAGCGTGGACAACTCCCGGCACGAGGTTCTGCTGGCGGAGGACATGGAATATCTGCGCCAGTATCTCAACATCCAGAGCTGCCGCTTTGGAGAGCGTTTGCACTGGCAGTCAGAGCTCTCACCGGAATGCGGCCGGTTTCATGTGCCCAAGCTGCTGATTCAGCCCATTGTGGAGAACAGCATCAAATACGGCTTCCGAAAGAAGATGCAGCTGAATATTTCCATCACCGGCTGCGTGGAAAACGGCGTACTGCACATCTGCGTCTCAGACGACGGAGGCGGAATGGAGCCGGCAGAGGCCCGCATCCTGGAGGAGCAGCTGGCATCCTCCCACCACCATTCCCGCTCCATCGGCCTTCATAACCTGTCCCGCCGGCTCTGCCTGGGCTACGGAGACCAGAGCGGCCTCCGCATTAAAAACAGCCCCAATGAAGGCTTTCAGGTATATATCAGCGTTCAGCAGAGAAAGGAGGCGTAATCCGTGTATAAGGTCGTCATAATCGAGGATGAGGAAATGATTCGGAAGGGGCTGGTCTACTCCATCCCCTGGACCGACATCGGCTGCACTGTGGTGGGGCAGGGACGCAACGGCCTGGAAGGCATTGAACAGATCCGGCTCCACCAGCCCGATATTGTGATTGCAGACATCAACATGCCCCTCCTGAGCGGCACGGATATGCTGCGCCAAACCCATGCGGATTACGGCTACTCCGCCATCATTTTATCGGGCTATTCCAGCTTTGAATACGCGCAGGACGCCATGGCCTGCGGCGCCATTCGCTACCTCCTCAAGCCCTTGAAGCGGGAGGACCTGTTCGACGCCATTGAGGAGGCCAAGGAACAGTGCGACATTCGCCGGACCTGGTTTGCGCACCGGCAGAGTCAGGAGCAGTGGCGCTCCTTCCACATAGAGCTGCAGCCCCCCTCCGGCGTGGTAACCGACCGGGTGGTCCAGTCCATGCTGGACTACGCGCAGGCCAACTATCAGGAAAAGGTCACGCTGCAAAGCGTATCCGAAGCTTTAAATTACAGCATCGCTTTTTTGAATAAGAGCTTTAAAAAGCAGATGGGCACCACCTTCATCGAATATCTGAACCGGCTCCGCATTCAAAAGGCGATGGATATGCTGAAGGAAGGGAATATCCCGCTGCAGGACATCTCGTGGAAATGCGGAATCGGTGATTACAAATATTTTAATATCGTGTTTAAAAAATATATTGGATGCAGTCCGAAAGAGTATGCCGCAAAGGTCAACTGCTGGCTGGAATAATTCAGGCCTTGAAGCCCTTATAATAATGAACCAGGCGGCTGTCCGTAAGAACAGCCGCCTGATCTACCCTTTTCTATTCTGTAACCCGCTCAGATATCCCGCTCCAGGTCCTTGACCAGGGGGGGAATCTGGGCGATCATGTTCTCCATATCCTCAAACATGGCGCTCTTGGTGGTGCCCATGCGGCTGGCGGTATCAATATGTACCACAACCTCCTGGTACTGGTCCTTGATCCGGTCGAAGAACTGGCGCAGGGTTTGCAGCTCCTGCTGGGAGACCTGAATAACCCCCGCAATCTCGGTCTGGACCGACACGGCCCCCTCGGCGGCCTCGGTGATCCGGTGAAAGCTCTCGTCGGCCTGGGCCAGAATATCGGTGTTCTGCCCCAGGGTCTCCTGGGAGGTCAATATCCTGCTGCTGAGCTGGCTGGAGCTGCTCTCCACGTCGTTGATGCCGGTGTCCACCTCGCCAGCCAGCTCCTTAATCTCTCTGGCCAGCTCCTTTACCTGGGCGGCCACCACCGCGAAGCTCTTTCCCGCCTCGCCGGCCCGGGCCGCCTCAATGGAGGCGTTGATGGCCAGGATGTTGGTCTGGTCCGCGATGGAGACGATCTTCCCCATGCACTGCTGGATTTCCCTCACCGCGGCCTGGAGCTGGGAAAAGGTCTCTGACATCTCGTTGAAAGACTGCTGGACCTGCATGGAGGTCTGACCCAGCTCCTCCATCTGGCTCTGGGCCTCGGTCACCGTCTGGGCGACGGCCCCACGCACCTGGTTGAACTGCTCCGCCGTCTGGTTGATGTTGGCAAAGGACAGCCCCAGGTCCTGGAGCTTGGTCTGGAACTGGTCCGCCTCCTTCACCACGCCGGCGAAGGCCCGGCCCACCATGTTCAGCTCCCACAGGGAGGCGACCTCCTTCTTCACCAGCTCCTTCTGATACTCCTGAAGGCTGCCTGCCACATGGAGCACCGGGTAGAGGCTCTTTTCCTCCCGGACCTGAACAGGCTCCCGCCGTTTTTTACCAAATAACATTGCCGTTTCCTCCCTCACTCAAATACCACGCAGGTCATGGACTGGTTGACAAAGCGGTTGTTGTAGTGCTCGCCGTAGCCCACAAAGCCGGCGTGACAGCCCAGGGCCGCCATATCCCGCAGGTAGGTCTGCATGTAGTTGTGTTCGGAAAACAGCTTATAGCGGAACAGGCAGTTTACCGAGAAAATGGCCGAGCGGCGGGGGAAATCCTGGCAAATCTGCTGGATCGTGTTCCGGGTGATGGCCTGGTAGTCCCCCAGCTCCAGCAGAATCAGCACGTCGGAGTCGTTCACCTGACGGAAGCAGGCCAGGGCGTTTCCCTGGACCTCCTTGATGGAGATGATACAGGTGTCGTCCCCGTTGATCTTGCCGAAGGGATTCTGGAAGGTCCGGGTGAGGATCTCCTCGTCGGTCACGTGGAGGATGTCCTTATACACCTGCTTGGCCGGCTTGCCGTTCAGGGCGCCCAGGATGTAGTTGGCCCGGTCGGTGTCGGAGGCGATGAAGCGGTAATTGCCCAGCTGATGGTAGATATTTTCCTTATAAGTCTTCACCCGGCCGGTCTGGTTGCGCACCACACCGTAGGCCACCGCGTCCGGGTAGACCCGGCCGTTGGCCGACACCTTGCCCTGGTCGCCGGTCCCCCCCACCAGGGATATCCCCCGGCGCTGGAGAACGGTGTGGATGGTAGTGAGCACGCAGGCGTCGTTGCCGGCGCAGAAGTCGATGCAGACCGTGTCCCGGCCGGAGCCGCCCACGGCCTGGATGTCCTGCTCCAAGCGCTTTATGTATTTCACCGGCATGGTGGACACATTTTCCAGCACGTTGGCCGCGGCGGAAACGCCGTCTGAGTAGGCGATCACCCCTACCCCGTGCTCCACCACGTCGGTCAGGTAGCACATTCCGATGCAGCCGATGCTGGGTACGCCGGGAAACGCCTTTTCCAAGGCGGCGACGTGCTCCTCAAACTGGGTATCATTTGACAACAGCATAATAAACTGTGGATTGCGCAGACCCTGTATTGCCTCGGCAAGATTTCCGCTTCTGCTCATGCCATAATACTGTTTCATGCAGCTGGTTCCTCCCCAAATATAATCTTTTGTTATTATACGCGCCCACCCTGGCAGTGTCAATATTTTCCGGTGTCAGGACTACGCTTGTCCCATAAATTTAGAAAAGCTGACGAATGTAGGGCAAGGGCTCTGCCCTTGCCTTTCCGATCCTGTTTCATCCCCTTGCGGGGATAGGCAGAGGGGAACCCCTGCCCTCGCCTTTCCGATGCCGTTTTATCCCCTTACGGGGATAGGCAGGGGTAGAACCCCTGCCCTACATAACGTACCATCCTGTATTTCCAGAGGCATTCCAAATTCATGAGACGGGCGTAGTGTCATGATAGGTCTGCTGTCCTGACGATACGGGGCGAAACCCTCGCCGCACCCTCATCCGTCACGGCCTTCGGCCGTGCCACCTTCCCCCTTCAAGGGGGAAGGCTTTAACGGTTGACCTCCCGCTTGTCCGTGCGGCCCATGAGCCAGTCTACCGATACGTCGTAGTAATCCGCGATTTTCAGCAGGGTGTCGTAATGGGTTTTGGCGCCATCCATTTCCAGCCGCTGATAGCTTCTGACAGGCATCCCTAAATCTTTTGCGGTTGTATCTTGTGTCCGGGCGTTTTCCTTTCGCAAAATTTTAAGTCTATCATTAAAAATCATATGCACATCCCCTTGACGCGTTTATAATGTCGTGTTATAATAATCGCGTATCTACCGTTGCCGCGAAATGGAGGTTACATATGGACGTTGAAATCCCCGAAATCGCAGAGCTTCTTTACTACGCCACGGTCACCGGCCCCGACCCGAAACTGTGGCCCGAACATCTGAGAGACAACCCCGTCAAGGCCCACGGCCTCTGGTCCTTCTACAGCGGACTTCGGATGGGCCTCCAGCTGGGTGCGGCCTGCCTGGGAAACTAACGCTTGTCCTTCTTGGGATTCCGCCGGTCCTCGTCCACCTCGTAGGCCTTGATAATCTTCTGCACCAGGGCGTGGCGGACCACGTCGCTCTCGTTCAGGCGAAGGATGGCGATATCCTCCACCCCCTTCAGCACCCGCATGGCCTCCCGCAGACCGGATACCTTGTCAGTGGGCAGGTCGATCTGGGTAATGTCGCCGGTGATGACGATTTTAGACCCGAAGCCCAGCCGGGTGAGGAACATTTTCATCTGCTCCCGGCTGGTGTTCTGTGCCTCGTCCAGAATGATAAAGCTGTCGTCCAACGTGCGGCCCCGCATGTAGGCCAGGGGGGCCACCTCGATGTTGCCCCGCTCCAGATACTTCTGGTAGGTCTCGGGGCCCAGCATCTCAAACAGGGCGTCGTACAGCGGCCGCAGGTAGGGGTCCACCTTGGATTGCAGGTCGCCGGGGAGGAAGCCCAGCCGCTCCCCCGCCTCCACCGCCGGGCGGGTGAGGATAATCCGGTTAATCTCCTTGGCCCGGAAGGCGGCCACGGCGGCTGCCACCGCCAGGTAGGTCTTGCCCGTGCCGGCGGGGCCGATGCCCAGGGTGACCACGTTGTTTTTGATGGCCTCCACATACTTCTTTTGCCCCAGGGTCTTGGCCTTGATGGGCTTGCCCTTGGCGGTGACACAGATCACGTCCCCGGCCAGCTGGACAATCTGGTTCTCTTTTCCCTCCCGGACCAGCTGGACGATATAGCGCACATTCTGTTCGTTGATGGTCTCCCCCTTGGAGGCCAGGGTCATCAGGTTTTCAATGGCCTTGACGGCGTACATGACCCCCTCCGGGTCCTCCCCCGCCACCTTGAGCATGGAGTCCCGGCTCACCACCGTGACCCCCATCTCGTGTTCGATAATGCGGATGTTTTCGTCGAAGGAGCCGAACACGTTGATGGTCTCCTCCAGACGCTCCAGGCTGATGGTCTGTTCTGTCATGGGTAAATGATCTCCTGTCTGGCTGTAAATGGGCTCTCCCCTTGTGGGGGAGCTGTCAGCCGTCAGGCTGACTGAGGGGGCAGCCCCCCCTCCGACTGGCCTCCGGCCAGCCACCTCCCCCATAAAGGGGGAGGCTTATCCGATTTCCGCCCCCGGCCGCTCCTCGCCGATCTCCTCCAGGCACTGGGCGGTGAGGGTGACCTCCAGCCGTCCGCCGGACACCCGGGCGGCAAACTGGGTGGACTCCACCGTTCCGTCCTCCCCGATCAGGACATTCAGCTGCTCCAGCAGCTGCTCCTCCAGCAGGGCCTGGGCGGCCTCCCGGTCCACCTCCACGGTTCTGGGGGTGTACTCCCGAAAGGTCTCCCGGCTCAGGGACAGGGGCAGCCCCTCCCCGCCGGGGAGGACCGCCTGATTTACTGTGGTTATTTTATCATACATTGCCCAGGAAATGCTAGTCTTTCCAAAAATTTTTACCCGCCGGCCTAAAAAATTCAGCGACCACACACTTTTTTCCGCCCCGGTATACTCCTTCACCGCCGTCTCCACCGGGATGGCGGCGGTGAGAAACCGCCAGGTCCGGGCCCACACTCGGCCCCGGGCGTGGGTCTGGTAGTAGCGGTTGGGCAGCTCGCTGTACTTGGGCGGCTCCATGGTCACGGTGCCCGAGATGAGTACGTCCCCCTTGGCCACCACGTCCCCGTCCTTTACCAGGGCGTCCCCCAGCTCGGGCTCGATGTGGGTGATTACCCCGTCGGCCTGGGCCACAATGTCGAAGTGTCCTGTCTCGTCCACCCGTTCCGGGGTTTTGATCTCCTCCCGGACGATGACCTCCAGCCGGGTGCCGTGGAGGTTCAGCGCCGCCCAGGACAGGCCCTCCTGCCGGACCAGCAGCTCCTGGGCCAGCTGCTTGCGGTCCAGCCCCGGGCCGTACACCCCCGGCCGCACCCCCAGCTGCCGCAGCTGGCTGAAGATGACGGCGGAGGGTATCTCCTGATTTCCGCTGACCTGAATCACCAGCACAAACCGGGACAGCACGCTCACCGCGCACAGGGCGAAGACCAGCCCCACCAGAAAGGCGTACCGGGTGCGGAAGCGGCCCAGAAAGTCGGGCAGGCCCCGACTGGCCTCCCGCTCCATCTCGCACCCCGCCTTCCGGGCCAGCTCCCGGAAGCGGGCCAGGGTGTGCCGCCGGGTGGTGAGACGGACGGTGTTCTCGTCCAGCCATTCCATGGCCCAAAAGTCGATGCCCTCCTGGGCACACAAGTTAATCAGCCGCTCAGGAAAGGGGCCCGTCAGCCGGAGGATCACCATTCCCCGGAGAAAATTCATCAGCCTTCTCATGGGTCCCTCCTACGACAGCGTGATTTGGGAAATTTTCCCTGTAATCAGCAGCTCGATGCCTGTCATGGCCCGCAGCTCCAGCCCCTGGCCGGCGATTTTGATGAGGAACACCCCGCCGCTGACGTGGATTTCCTCCTGTCCGTAGGCTAAGATTCCCTTGTGGTTCTCCACCCGCAGCTCCCCATCCCCCACCAGCTCCACCTTGGGCAGACCGGCCAGGGCGTCGGCGGGCAGGTCGAAGGTCTCCGCCGCCCGCTCTAAAAATCCAAACCTCCGGGGCTTCATAAAAATCACCTCTCCCCTATCTCTATGCCGGGGAGAGGTGAAACTTTCTGCCTTTTATCAATAGAGTCAGCTGTCGATGAGCCACTCCTCCGATCCCGTCAGGTTCCCATAGTGTCCCGAACCATAAAACCCTTTCGACCCACGGACCAAGGGGCCGTAATATTCAAAATAGGTGTAGGATTCGTTTGGGAAGCTGTTACACTCCTCCACAAAAGTCCGGCCCTGGTGCCGCACGATCCGTTCCTCTTTTGAATATCGAAAACCAACGATAAACAGCCCCATCCACAGAACGATCAGGAATGCCACCGCGGCAAATAATGTGACAATCCATTGGTTGACCCAGCCAATCTCATCTGTTTGAGGCAAAAAGCAACACAAGGCTAATAGAATCCAGGTCAAAGAGCTGCCTAGCAATACCGTCGGCAGTATCCTCCCCGGCAGATTCCGCCAGGCCAGCCCGAAAAAGCCCAGCGCAAGATTCCCGCCAAAATGAAACGCCAGTGCGGCCAGAAATACTACAGTGTCCCAAAACAGACAGGTCCGCAGCTTTCCCTCACAGGAACGCAGGCACCAAATCCCAACCCCAATTATCACCAGGATGCCCACTATCGCCAACCAAACAAACAAATTACCCATGGGGCCACTCCTCCACGCTCAGGCTGCCCTCCGCCACGCCGTCGAAGGTGAGGAACTGCCGTTCTCCCTCCTGCCGGGTGACCCGGCTCTGGCCGATGGTCCTCTGGGCCCGGTCCCGGAGGGTGACCAGCACCTCCCCCTCCTCCAACTCCAGGCCGTAGGTCTGGCCCGGCTTCAGCAGGACGCTGCCGTCCGCCGCCTGGACCGTCTCGGTACTGCCGCTGTACTCCAGAACAATGGAGCAGACATCCCGGTCGCTGTTGTTCACCACCACCAGGTCGGCATGTTCTCCCCCGCAGCAGCCGGACAGCGTCAGGCACAGCAGGGCTCCGATTGACATAATAACAATTTTCATTGCACTTCCTCCAAAAGTCTCAGTCCAGCGGCACGGTACAGGTCTCCCACTCCCCCATCCCGGTGTTGTAGTGAATGACGATGTTTTCCTCCGTCCACTGGATTTCATAATAGCCGTCGTGAAAGGGCCAGAGGTCGTGGGCCGCATAGGTCACGCCGGTCCGGCGGAGCAGACAGGGCCCGGCGGGCAGGTAGAACTGCCCCCAGCAGTCAAACAGCCAGTTCTCGTGCCGGACCACCAGCCCCACCTCCCCGGCGGGATCATAAATCGGGTAATACGTGGGATTGGTATAGAAATAAACCGAGAAAAACAGGACCGTCAGCAGGAGCAGCCCCTCCGCCGCCAGGACAAAAACCAGAAAAACAACCCGCTCCCAGCCCCTTGTGAACGCCACAATGGCCCCGTCTCCCCACACCACCAGGGCCAGCAGGAAAATGGAGATCAGGGTCCACGCTATTGTCCCGTCGTCCACCTGGCCGAACACCAGCGCGTACCCCCTGCCGCTGACCATGCACATCAGGAATACACCGCCGGCGCACACCGCCAGCAGGGTCCAGATTGCCCGCTGAAACCGCTTCCACCTCATAGCAGCCCCGGTCCTCCCAGGAAAATGATGTGCGCAAAGAGCCACAGGGCAGCCAATACCCCGGCCAGAACCGCCAGCGCCTGAATCGCAAGTTTACATAAGGCTTTCAAAAACGTCCTTCCCTTCTCTCTCATGTCTTCTCCTCCCCGTCGGGCATAAACTCCAGAATATCCCCCGGCTGGCAGTCCAGGGCCTTGCAGATGGCTTCCAGGGTGGAAAACCGCACCGCGCGGGCCTTGTTGTTCTTCAAAATGGACAGGTTCGCCATAGTTATGTCAACCTTCTGGGCCAGCTCCCCCAGGGACATCTTCCGTTTGGCCATCATCACGTCCAGGTTTACCATAATCGACACAGGCCCACCCCCTAAATGGTCAGGTCCTGGTCCTCCTTCAGCTCCGCCGCCTGGCGGAACAGGGCGGACATGACCATAAATACAAGCCCAGCCATAAAAAATACAGGGATGAACAGGGCGTTGTAATTCAGCAACGGACCAATGCTTCGATAGTAGGCCAGTCCCCAGATCAGCCGGGTCAACGCCGCCCCAGCAATGAGAAAACAGCATACTGCTGCTCGTTTTAAATTGACCGCATTGCCAAGGGTAAAGGGCTCTCCTTTCAAAATTGTGTCCAGCACCTTTTTTGCCTGCCAAAGAATCACAGCGGTGCAGACCCCACAGAACACCAGAAACAGCGTCAGCATGACATAGGGGTTGCTCCAACCCTGATACAGATGCCGAAGGACCTCCGGCCACATAAAGACTACAACTAAAACCGGCGAAATCGGCTCGTGGGGGTCCTTCGCCATTTGTAACAGTTCCCACCAGTTCATTTTTAGCGTAACCAGCGCGGGAACCATAAGCAATACAACAATATTGCACATCAAAGTCACGATGACCAAGATTTTTAAAATCCGGGCCAGCCTTTGGACAGCCGTCTTTTCCATGGAAAATTCCCCCTTTCGGTTGGCCCCATCCTAACACAGGGAAAACTGTTTGTCAATATATTTTTATTGTTTTTCGATAAATTTTAGGATGAGGAAAAGGCCCCCTTGCTAAAGGGGCCTGGCACGGCGAAGCCGTGACTGGGGGATTCCGTACAACTGAGCCGTACCAGTCATCGGAATCCCCCCACCACCGGACTGCGTCCGGCGGCCCTCCCCCCTTTGACAAGGGGGGCTTTAGCCGTTCTTCGCGAAGTGGTCGCACCAGGGCCGCAGGGTGCACTGCGTGCACTGGGGCCGGCGGGCAATGCACACCGCCCGGCCGTGGAGGACCATCCGGTGGCAGAAGTCGTTGGACTCCTCCGGGGGCAGGACGGCCCGCAGCTGGGTCTCCACCTTGCCGGGGTCCTTGGTGCCGTCGGTGAGGCCCAGCAGGCCGGTGATGCGGATACAGTGGGTGTCGGCCACCACCACGCCTGGGGTGTGGTACACATCCCCCAGGATGAGATTGGCCGTCTTCCGTCCCACGCCGGGCAGCTTCAGCAGGTCCTCCATGGTATTGGGCACCTTGCCGCCGTAATCCCGCAGGAGCATCTGAGAGGCCAGGACGATATCCTTGGCCTTGGCCCGGAAGAAGCCGGTGGAGTGGATGTACTCCTCCACTTCGGAGATGTCGGCCTGCGCCAGGGCCTCCAGGGTGGGAAAGCGGGCGTAGAGGGCGGGGGTCACCTTGTTTACCCGCTCGTCGGTGCACTGGGCAGCCAGACGGACGGAAAACAGCAGTTCATAGTCCTTTTTGTGCTCCAGCGAGCAGATTCCGTCGGGATAGAGGGCCTTCAGCTCCTCCACAATGGCGCGGATATCCTCAGGGGTTTTGTTCATAGCGGTTCACCTCTCGGATGTGATGTAGGGGCGCACATGTGCGCCCGGCCACGTCGAAGGCTCAGCGGCGGGCGGACAGTGTCCGCCCCTACAATATAGCACACCTGCGGCAAAATTTCGACCCCTTTTTCCAAAACTCCCTTGCCTTTTTTCGCCCCGGCCTATATCATGGAAGCATAAGAGGTGAAGCTTTGTGAAAAGTCTGTTTTGCTGTCCCCTGTGCGGGGCCCCGCTGGAGCGGGAGCCGGACCGCTGGCTCTGTCCCGGCCGCCACAGCTTCGACCGGGCCGCCGCCGGGTATGTCCACCTGCTTCCCGCCAACCGGAAGCACTCCAAAGACCCGGGGGACGACAAGGCTATGGTGGCCGCCCGGGCGGCCTTTCTGGAAAAGGGGTACTACTCCCCCCTGCGGGAGGCCCTGTGCCAGGCCGTCGCCCAGCACGCGGTAAGTTCCCCTGCCCCCGTCGTCCTGGACAGCGGCTGCGGCGAGGGGTATTACACCGCCGGGCTGTTCCAGGGGCTGACAGAGGCCGGGCTCGTCCCCCGGATCGCCGGGGTGGACCTGTCCAGAGCCGCCCTGCGCCGGGCGGCCAGGCGGGTCCCGGAGGGGGAATTCGCCGTGGCGTCGGCCTACCACCTGCCCCTGGCAAACGGGACGGCAGACGCGCTGGTGAATATCTTCTCCCCTCTGGCCGCGGATGAGTTCGCCCGGGTGCTCCGCCCTGGCGGGCTGTTCTGCTACGCGGTACCCTCCGCCCGGCACCTGTGGGAGATGAAGGAGGTCCTCTACCGGGAGCCCTATGAGAACCCGTCGAAGCGGGAGGACTACCCCGGCTTTGTCTGGCAGGGTGTAAGGGAAATCCGCTATACAGCTGCTCTGGACGCCGGCGCCGATATCATGGCCCTGTTCGGCATGACGCCCTACGCCTGGAAAACCCCAAAAGAGGGCGTCCGCCGGCTGGAGGCGCTGGATCGGCTGACCTGCCAAATCGGCTTTGACCTGCACCTGTATCAAAAGGCAGTTGGATAATACCAACTGCCTTTACTGGTTATAGTATATAATTTAGCTGCCGCCGTAGCTGATGCTATTTCACTTGGATATGCGGCAAAATTGACGGTCCTGCTCATTTCAGCTCCGCCACGGTGACGCCGTCCTCCCCCTCGCCGTAGCGGCCGGGGCGGAATGACTTCACATAGCGGCTGCGCTTCAAATAGGTCCGCACGGCGGTGCGCACCGCTCCGGTGCCCTTGCCGTGGATGATGGTGACCGTCTCCAGCTTGCCCATCATGGCGGTGTCCAGAAAACGCTCCAAGTTGGCGATGGCCTCGTCGGTCATCATGCCCCGCAGGTCAATCTGACTGGGGACAGCGGCGGTGCGCAGGGTATGCTCCGCCCGGGCGATGATGCGCCGGACGTCCTTCTGGGCCTGGGTCTCCCCCTCCACCACCCGGACCTCCTCCTGCTTGGCGGAAATTTTCAAAATGCCCGCCTGGAGCTGGAGGGTACCGTCCTTGTTGACGGAAAGCACCGTGGCCTTGGTGCCCATAGACACCAGCTCCACCGTGTCCCCTTTCACCGCCGGGCGGGTGGGGGGTGGGGCCTCCACCTCCGGGGCGGGGCCGCCGATGTTCCGCTCCGCCTCGTTCAGCAGGCGGCGGGCTTCGGCGCGGCCGTCGTTCACCTGCTGCCAGTCCAGGTCCTGCCGCTTTTTCAGCTCCTTCAGCTCGTTGATAGCCAGGTCGCTGGCGGCACGGGCCTCCTCGATGATGGCCCGGGCCTCGGCGTTGGCCTTCTCCACTACCTTGGCCCGCTCGGCCTCCAGCTTCTCCCGGTACTCCCGGGCCTTCTCCGCACTCTGCTCCATGTCCAGCTTGAGCCGGCGGGCCTCGGCCCGCTCCTTCTCCATCTCCTGGCGTTGCTGGTCCAGCCGGGTGAGCACGTCCTCAAACCGGACATTCTCCGCATCCAGCCGGGCGGCGGCCTTTTCGATGATATACTCGGGGAGCCCCAGCCGCCGGGAGATGGCGAAGGCGTTGGATTTTCCGGGGATGCCCAGCACCAGCCGGTAGGTGGGGGCCAGGGTCTCCACGTTGAACTCACAGGAGGCATTCTCCACCCCGGGGGTGGTCATGGCGTAGACCTTCAGCTCGGCGTAGTGGGTGGTAGCCGCCACCTGGGCCCCGATGCCCCGGGCGCTCTCAATGATGGCGGCGGCCAGGGCGGCCCCCTCCACCGGGTCGGTGCCCGCCCCCAGCTCGTCGAAGAGGATGAGGGTGTCGCCGTCCGCCTCCCCCAGAATGCCCACGATATTGGTCATATGGGAGGAGAAGGTGGACAGGGATTGGGCGATGGACTGCTCGTCACCGATGTCGGCCAGCACCCGGGCATACACCCGGACGGTGGAGTCGTCCTTGGCGGGGACATGCAGGCCGCACTGGGCCATGAGGGTAATGAGACCCAGGGTTTTCAGTGTGACCGTCTTGCCGCCGGTGTTGGGGCCGGTAATCACCAGGGTGTCAAAATGTTCCCCCAGCTCCAGGTCGTTGGCCACCGCCTTTTTCGGGTCCAGCAGGGGGTGGCGTGCCCCCCGCAGGTGGAGATACTTGTCAGACAGCCTGGGCTCGGTACACTCCAGCTTGAGGGACAGCTTGGCCCGGGCAAAGATGGCATCCAGCCAGATGAGCAGCTGGTAGTCCTCGGCAATGTCCTCCTTATGGGCGGCGCACTGGGCGGACAGCTCAGCCAGAATGCGCTCGATCTCCTTTTTCTCCTTGGCCAGCAGCTCCCGCAGCTCGTTGTTGGCTTTGACGACCCCCATAGGCTCGATGAAGAAGGTGGAGCCGGAGGAGGACACGTCGTGGACCAGACCGGGGATGGCGTTTTTATGCTCCGACTTCACCGGCACCACGTACCGGTCGGAGCGGATGGTGATAATGCTCTCCTGCAAATACTTGGACTGGTTGGAGGAAATCAGCTTTTGCAGAATGTCCCGCACCTTGGACTCGGTGGCCCGCATGTGCCGCCGGATGGAGGCCAGCTCCGGACTGGCGGAGTCGGCTAGCTCGTCATCCCCCACGATGGAGTTGGTGATGGTGTCCTCCAGAAAGCGGTTGGTGGTCAGCGCCCGGAACAGGTGGGAGATGGGGGTTTTCTCCTCCCCCGCCCCGTAGTCGGAGGCGGTCCGGGCCGCCCGGAGGACGGCGGCAATCTCCAGCAGCTCCCGAGTGTTCAGGCTGCCCCCCATGTCCGCCCGCTGGAGGCTGGCGGCCACAGGCTTGATGCCCGCAAAGCCGGGGGTGCCCCGGAGGACCAGCAGTTTTACCGCCGCGGTGGTCTCCGCCTGGGCCCGTTTTACGTCGTCGATATCGTCCATGGGACGCAGCTCCCGGGCCCGCTCCCGGCCCTCGTCGGTGACGGCGCACCCGGACAGCAGCTCCAGCACCCGGGGCAGCTCCAGGGTGGCCATGGATTTTTCAAATAAGTCGCTCATAGGCTTTCTCCTATTTCAGTCATTTGGTTGTACTACATCATTCTTCTTTGGATACGTCCAATCCTTCCGATCAGATCGCAAGCAGCCTGCATACCATGGTCAGCACCGCCTGCCCGCCGATCTGAATCCTGACTGCCTCCTGTGTATCCTCCAGGCGGCTTAAAATTTCTGACGGTTTCCCCATCGTCTCTCCCTGAATAAAGCGGTTCTCCTCTCCCGGCACAACCAAGTCTCGGCGATACAGATAATAGGTCAGCGCCCCGCTGGAGGTCCCGGTGGCGGCCTCCTCAGCAATTCCGTACAGCGGCGCGAAATTCCGGCACCGGGCGGTGACGCCCTTATCTCCCTCCAGGCAGAACATATGCACCCCTGTCACGCCAAACTCCCGGGAGAGCCGGCAGACCTCCTCCCCATTAAGCGCCGCCCGACCCAGGGTGGTCCGGTCCTTCACCGGCAGGAGAATGTCCATCAGCCCGGTACTCACCGCCTGGGCCTCCAGCCCTTCGCGGCGGTCCTCTCTTTCCAGTCCAAAGGCCGCGTACAGCCGGGACTGTTCCGCCTCATCGAACCGACGGCCCTCCTGTGGCCGCGCCATGTCCATCCAGACGGCATCCTCCTCCAGCCGGATCTCCAGGTTTCCGGCCCTGGCTTGCAGGGTATATGCCCCCGTCTCTATTCCCCCGGCCTCCCGCAGAACGGTGAAGGCGGCGACGGTAGCGTGTCCGCACAGATCGACCTCATCCACTGGGGTGAAAAAGCGAACATGGAAAGAGCGCTCCCCCGTCCGGCGAACAAAAGCGGTTTCCGAGTGCTTCAACTCCCCGGCCAGCGCCCGCATCAGGGTGTCCCGAGGAAAATCTGCCTGTCCCAGCAGGACCACTCCCGCTTGATTGCCGGAAAAGGGACAGTTCGTAAAGGCGTCGGCAATATAGACCTCCATATCAGGCATCCGCTTTCCACTCCGCCGCAAGCGCCCGGAACCGCTCCGGTACCTGGTCCAGCGCCATGGTGTCGTGGACGGCGCAGGTGCCCGCTTTTTGGGCGGTCTGGTAGTACCATCGCTTATAGTCCAGCATAAGGAGGGTGTCCTCCAACTGCTTCTGCTGGTCCAGCACCGACTGGCGCTGTTTTTCCAGCAGGTCCAGCCGCCGGCCGATGGTGGCGTCCCCCTGGCGGGACCAGTCCATAAAGGATTTGATCTCCTTCAGGGGCATCCCCGCCTTTTTCAGGCAGCCCAGCATCCGCAGCCACTCCATATCCTCGTCCTTAAACATGCGGATGCCCCCGCTGGACCGCTCCACAAAGGGCAGCAGCCCCTCCTTATCGTAATAGCGCAAGGTAGATGGGGCCACATTCAGCTTCCGGGCCATCTCGCCAATGGTATAAAACATAAAATCTCCCCCAAAAGGCTTGACTTGAAGTTGACTTCAAGTTGTATAATCACTTCATACTTACAGGGCCATTATAGCGCGCCCCGGCTTATTCGTCAACGGAAAGGAAGATTTTATGATTTACAAGCAGTTTCAGGACAGAAAGCTCTCCGCCCTAGGCTTTGGCTGTATGCGCCTGCCCACTGTGGACGGCAATGACGCCAACGTCAACGAGGCGGAGGCCGCCCAGCTCATTGCTCGAGCCATGGAGGGGGGCGTCAACTACTACGACACCGCCTGGGGCTACCACGCCGGCAATTCGGAGACCGTCATGGGCCGGATTTTGAAGCAGTACCCCCGGGACAGCTTCTTTCTGGCTGACAAATTCCCCGGCTACGACCTGTCCAACATGGACAAGGTTGAGGAAATTTTTGACAAACAGCTGGAAAAATGCCAGGTGGACTATTTCGACTTCTACCTCTTTCACAACGTCTGCGAAATGAACATCGACGCATACCTGGACCCCAAATATCACATCTACAACTCCCTCATGGCCCGGAAGAATGCGGGGCAGATTAAGCACCTGGGCTTCTCCGCCCACGGCAATCTGGACACCATGAAGCGGTTTTTAGAGGCCTACGGCAAGGATATGGAGTTCTGTCAGATTCAGCTCAACTGGCTGGATTGGGACTTCCAAGACGCCCGGGCCAAGATGGAGCTGCTGGACTTCTGCTGGAACATCCCGGTCTGGGTCATGGAGCCTCTGCGGGGTGGCAGGCTGGCCAGGCTGTCCGACGAGTACGCCGCCCGGTTGCGTGAGCTGCGGCCCGACGAGGGCGTGCCCGCCTGGGCCTTCCGGTTCCTCCAGTCTTTCCCCACTGTCACCGTCACCCTGTCCGGCATGTCCACCATGGAGCAGGTGGAGGACAACCTGCGCACATTCTCCGAGGAAAAGCCCCTGTCCCCCCAGGAGCTCCAGACCCTACTGGCCATTGCCGACAGCATGACCGGACAGACCAGCGTGCCCTGCACCGCCTGCCGGTACTGCACCACCCACTGCCCCCAGGGGCTGGATATCCCCATGCTGCTGGAGCTGTATAACGAACACGCCTTCACCGGCGGCGGCTTTATCGCCCCCATGCGGGTGGCCCAGCTACCCGACGGGAAAAAGCCCTCCGCCTGCGTGGGCTGCCGCAGCTGCGAGGCGGTCTGCCCCCAGCGGATTAAAATTTCTGAGGCGCTGGCCAGCTTCTCCGCCAGGCTGGGATGACGCAAAAGGCCCTATGCAGGGGCAGCCTTTAGCAGGGGGAGCTTTTTTGCGCTTACCTGTTAGCTTCTTGCCGTCAGGCGGGGCGTTCCTTTTCGTCCTATCCTCGTCCCCTCCGCAGAGGGCAAGCCTCCTTTTGAAAGGAGGTGCCCCAGTGCGCACACTGGGGCGGAGGATTGTATTTTGGCGAAGCCAAAATGTATGAAATAAACTTAAGTTTGCAAAACTTTGTTTACTTCGTATGTTTTGCTTCGCAAAACGCAATCCTCAGTCAGCCTGCGGCTGACAGCCCCTTTCAAAATGGCAATCAATAGTAGAAAAGCAATAAAAACAGACAAAAGGCAAGAGAAGAAAAGATAAGAAAGAAAAGACCTGAAAGAGAACGAACGCAGGAAGCGGATTGGATGGCGGATTTAATCTGGAGCCAATTGAAAAAAGATTCAATAGGTTGTCTGGAAGAAGCAACAGAGGAGTTAAAGCAATCACCAGAAGATAAAGTATCCGTCGGCTTTTTCTTTCTGGGCGTAATAAGTTCAATTGCCCGGTTATCCCGAAGTGCAGCTTTCCAGGCAGCGTCGGTGTAGGC
>ERZ808037.86-NODE-86-length-98084-cov-12.955717_pt1 | contig 98084 bp, 85 predicted proteins | sample MGYA00380190_ERZ808037 | MGnify/ENA primary metagenome ERZ808037 (study PRJEB31490, sample SAMN06133399) | mouse gut metagenome | isolation source: J9 | host: mice | place: China: Chengdu | collected 2015-05 ...
ATATGCTGGATGCAATTGACGAACTGGCCAAATAAATGGGGGATATGTTCTTTCATTCCGTTCATGCGTTTATTCTGCATTATAGGGCTTGCGGCATTGGAGCGGGGCCTTAGATATGATAGAATAGATCCGACACAAAAATAGAATATCAGACTGTTCCCGGAAATTCATTTGCAGCAGTCGGAAGCGAGCGCAATTTTCAAACCCACTGTAGTACTGGAGAGGAGGTAATTATGAGGATCAACAATGATGTTGAGGCTGTCATTACAAGCTATAACCAGAAAACCATGATTTATGAGGCGGTACATTCTCTGTGCTGCCAGAGCATAAGGCCCGGAAAAATAATTATTGTGGACGACGGAAGCACGGATGAAGACTCGGTTACTGTTTTAAATGAAATAGAGGCTGAGAGTAAAATTCCGATCCCCTTGCAGGTCATCCGCCAGCCGAACAGGGGAGTGTCGGCGGCAAGAAACGCTGGCATTTTTGCAACGCAGGCTCCCTTGGTTTTGGTGCTTGACGGAGATGACAGTCTAAAACCGTCCTTTATCGAAGAGGTCTGCCGCATATTAAATGACAATCCCTCCATGATTGCCGCCTCGTCATGGCTGAAGACCTTTGGCGTGCTGGAAGCAATCGTTAGGACGCCGTTTTGGGGGTGGAGGCCATATCTATAGCAAGACTTTACGGATGGGAACGGGAAATGATCCATGCAAAGCTATGGGGTGAAAGCTTAGATGACTTATCAGGTGAATTTTTGGAATCTCCCTCTTACGGGGATGGAGGAATGGCCTCTGCGGTCCGGATTGTATCGGCTGATTAACAACGGATGCCGGACTTTGTCAGACATCCGTTGTTAATCATATTTAGAAAAGGCGGAAACAGAAAATGATTGATTTGTACTATATCGAAGACGACCCTGGCATTGCATCTGCGGTGAAAGAGTATTTAGAGCAGAAGGGCTTTCGGGTAACCATATGCGCCACCCTGGCAGGGGCAAGGCAGGCATTGAAGGAGTATGTGCCGAGGCTGGTTTTATTGGACTGGAATATGCCGGACGGCCATGGAGAGCATCTGTGTCAGTGGATTCGCAGCAACTGGAAGGAACTGCCCGTTCTTTTCCTTACAGTCCGGGGAGATACGTCAGACATCGTCTCAGGCTTTAGAAGCGGTGCGGATGATTATGTGGTAAAGCCCTTTGATTTGGAGGTGCTGTATTCCCGGATTTTGGCGCTGCTGCGAAGAAGCAGGGATACAGCCAGACAGTACCTCTCCTGCGGCGGGATTTCCATGGACTTAAACCGCCGTCGGGTTTTGGCCCAGGGCAGGGAGGTAAGCCTGAGCCTGGCTGAATATCAATTGCTTTTGTGTCTGATGCAGAATAAGGGAAGGACACTTACCAGAGAAAAAATTTTAGAGCAGGTATGGGATGCGAAGGGAAGCTATGTGAATGACAACACCCTGACTGTCACCATGAAGAGACTGCGGGATAAGCTGAAGGAGCCGGCCTGCCTGAAAACAGTCCGGAGTGTGGGCTATCGTATGGAGGATGAGATATGAGCGGACGCAAAAACCTTCTGGTCGTTTTGGGTTTTGGACTGGCCGTCGGTCTGATTTCCTGCGCCGCCTGTACCCTGCTGGTTTCCCGCTATTACAGCCGGCTTTTGTTTGAACTGCTGAGCGGGATCTGTGAGGAAGCGGCGGTTCGGGAGCCGGAGCTTAAAAACATTATTGCCGCCGCACTGAAGAAATACACGGAAGGAAATCTCACGGCAAAGGCGGGGGAGGGCTTTTTAGCTGAACTGGGATACCGCATTTCTGACTTTTCCGGCTCCTTCTGCGGAGAGCTTGCGGTGTTTGTGACCGCAGCTTTCCTGGCGGGAGCGCTTCTTTTTGTCCTTACGTTTTTTTACAGGAATAAAATGGAAGCCGGCCGGATTTGGGCTTTGGCGGATTATTTGGAGCAGGTCAATACCGGCAGGGCAGTCATTCTCTCCACCTCCGGGGAGGATGATTTTTCTAAGCTGGAGGATGAAATATACAAGACCGTGACCTTCCTCTGCCAGACCAAAGAAGCGGCGGTGCAGGCCAGGAATGATTTTGCCCGGAATCTGTCCAATATAGCCCATCAGATCAAAACTCCCATTACGGCGGTATCCTTATCCCTCCAGATGATGAAAAAGGACTTTGGCGGCAATCACCTGGAACAGGTGGAAAAACAACTGGGCCGCCTTACGCACCTGGAGGAGGCCCTGCTTGTGCTGGCCCGGATTGATGCCGGGACTTTACTTCTGCAGAAGAGGGAAGTAGACGTATATACTTTACTCGTGCTGGCGGCAGATAATATGCAGGAGTTATTTGCAGGCTCGGGCACCTCCATAGTGATTCCGGAAAAGGGCGGGATGAGGGTGATCGCTGATTTGGAGTGGACTATGGAGGCGGTCATGAACCTGATGAAAAACTGCATGGAGCATGGAAAGGGAGGAGAGATTCACTGCTCCTATGCACAGAATCCTCTGTATACGCAAATCCTGATCTGGGATGAGGGAGAGGGCTTTGCCAAGGAAGATATTCCCCATCTTTTTGAGCGGTTTTACCGGGGACAGAATGCAGGAGAGGGTGGGATCGGCATCGGGCTGGCGCTGGCAAAGGAGATTATAGAACGCCAAAACGGCGCCATAAGGGCGGGAAACGGACCGGATGGAGGCGCTCTTTTTGAAATTCGATTCTACCGTCACTGAGCTGTAACTTTCGGCTGCTATACTGAACTTACATGCCGTAAAAAGAAGCAGAAGGAGATTACAGGATGGAAATATTAAGATGTGAGGGAGTCCGAAAGGTATACGGAGAGAGGGAAAATCGGGTCGATGCTCTTAGGGAGATTGATCTGTCAATAAGCAAGGGGGAATTTGTGGCGGTGATGGGCGCTTCCGGTTCGGGAAAGTCCACTCTGCTGCATATTCTGGGCAGTGTGGATAAGCCTACGGAGGGAAAAGTAGTCATCGACGGGACGGAGCTTTCGACGCTGAACCGGACCCAGGCAGCGGTTTTCAGACGCAGAAAGGTAGGGCTGGTGTATCAGTTTTATAACCTGATTCCCACTCTTACCATAAGGAAGAATATTCTCATGCCCCTTGTCCTGGACAAGAAAAAGCCCAATCAGGAATATTTTGAAAAAGTGGTCGGCTCCCTTGGACTTGCTGGTCGGCTGGAGGCTTTGCCCGGCCAGTTGTCAGGGGGACAGCAGCAGAGAGCTGCCATTGCCAGGTCGCTGATTTATCGTCCGGCCTTGCTCTTAGCGGATGAACCCACCGGCAATCTGGATCAGAAAAATTCCAGGGAAGTGATTGATATGCTCAGACTATCCAACCGCAATCTGGGGCAGACGATCCTGCTGATCACCCACGACGAAAGGGTGGCTTTGGAAGCAGAGCGCATTATCACCATGGAAGACGGGCACATTATCAGCGATGAGAGAAGGGGGGCGAAGGCACTGTCCTGAACCGGTGACAGTCAATTAATATGTGGAAAGATTATTCTTTAAGCTATATCAAAAACAACCGTGCCTCCAGCCTGCCCGTGCTTATTGCAGCCTTTCTTTCGGCCCTGCTGTTATCCCTGCTATGCGGCCTTTTTTATAATGCATGGAAATATGAGGTTGAGCGGATCCAACAGGAGGAAGGCGGCTGGCAGAGCCGTATGCTCGGTGAAATCGACACACAAAAGATCGAGTCCATCCGAAATTTTGCCAATGTAAGGGAGGTAATTGTAAATGAAAAGGAAAGCAGAGGGGAAGAAAAGGCAATTGATATATATTTCGTCCATATGAGAGATGCCCTTTCTGACACGCCTCATATTGCAGAGCAAATCGGCGTTCCAGGGGAAAAGATTGTTTATAACTATCCGCTTTTGGCAATGTATCTGATCCGGGATAAAAAGGATACGGCTCCAAGGCTGTTGTTCCCCATGTACCTTGTGATCATGGCGGCTGCCAGCCTTTCCCTGATTGTGATTATACACAATGCCTTTGCCGTTTCCATGAACGCAAGGATTCATCAGTTCGGTATTTTTTCAAGTATCGGGGCGACTCCCAGGCAGATCCGCGCCTGCCTCTTACAGGAGGCGGCAGTTCTCTGCGTCGTACCGGTGACAGCCGGGAATCTGCTTGGAATCGGAGCCGGTATGGGGCTTTTGCGGCTCTCAAATATCATGCTGGAGAGTGCCGCGCCGGACAGGCATGAGGCGGTTTTCGGCTATCATCCATTGGTGCTGGGGATAACTTTGGGGGCAACGGTAGGTACTGTATGGATTTCCGCATGGCTGCCTGCCATAAAGCTGAGCAGGCTTACGCCCCTTGAGGCTATGAAAAATACAGGGGAGCCGCAGCTAAAGCGCAGGATGAGAAATCCCATTCTTTCCCTTTGGTTCGGTGCGGAAGGGGAATTGGCGGGAGCCGCCTTAAGGGGGCAGAGAAAGGCGCTGCGCACGGCGTCCTTATCTCTTGTATTTTCCTTCCTGGCATTTACCGTTATGCAGTGCTTCTTTTGCCTTTCGGGAATCAGCACAAGAGAAACCTATTTCGAGAAATACCAGGACATGTGGGATATTATGGTGACCGTAAAGGATGTGGGGACGGATGCCTTTGAAAAAACAGAGGAAATTCAGAAGCTTGCCGCAGTAGAGAGCGCGGTGGTTTATCAAAAGGAAGCGGCCAAAAGAGTCATTACAGAGGAAGAGATGAGCGGGCAGATGAAGGGCTTTGGCGGTTTTTCCCATGCTGCCGAAGGGAATGCAGAGAGAGCCTTTGGCGGATGGCTGGTAAATGCCCCGCTTATGATACTGGACGATAACAGCTTTCTCGCCTACTGTGATCAGATCGGCGCTCCGCCCCGGCTGGACGGAGCGGTGATCCTGAACCGGATCCGTGATGTAACCAACCCGGACTTCCGCCATCCTGATTTTATGCCCTATCTTGCGCAGGACAGCGCCGGGGCTCCCCTCAGCGTCCTGAGAGCGCAGGGCAGGGAAGAGGTGACGGCAGAGATCCCGGTTTTGTCTTATACACAGGAGGTTCCGGTCCTGAGAGAGGAGTATGCAACGCTGGATTATTATGAGCTGGTTCATTTTATTCCGACAGCTCTGTGGAAGGAAATCAAGGAACAGATGGCAGGAGAGGAGGAAACCCTTTTTATCCGGGTTTTGTGCAGGGAAAATGTGACTTTGCAGGAGCTGAACGGGCTTCAGGAGCAGATAGAGCAGCTTTTGGACGGAAAATATACGGTAGAATGCGAAAACCGTATTCAGGAATATGAACTGAATGAGAGACAGATCCGGGGAATGAAGGCGGTTCTTGGCGGCTTTTGTGTTCTGCTCGGGCTGATCGGGATCGGCAATGTGTTTTCCAATACGTTGGGGTTTGTGCGCCAGAGAAAAAGAGAATTTGCAAGGTACATGTCAGTGGGGCTGACGCCCGGGCAGATCAAAAAAATGTTCTGTATCGAGGCATTGATTTTAGCGGGCCGCCCTGTACTGACTGCCCTGCTGCCGGCCGCCATAGCAGTGGGATACATGTTAAAGCTCAGTTATGTTGCAGTGGGAGAGTTCCTGTCCCAGGCCCCCTTTATTCCGATTGGAATGTTTATGCTCTCGATCGTCTTTTGCGTGGCGTTTGCTTACTATCTGGCATGGCGCAATATACGCAGAATTAATTTGGCGGAGGTACTAAAAGACGATACCATGATGTAAGTCGAAATGATGTTAGGCGTCGTCCATTCAATTTATATATTGTAAATTAGATGCCGTTCCATTATAATTTTTATATCTGATAAGAACTATAAAGGCAATGGAGAAATGATTTTTGATTATGGAAAACAAAATTGTCATACAAAATTTTGGGCCGGTAAAAGAGGCACAGATAAATTTAAATAAAAATTTTCAAATATTTATAGGTGCGCAGGCCTCTGGTAAAAGCACAATTTGTAAGGTTGTATATTTTGTTCAAAAGATAAAAGATTATACCCTGGATTATCTGATGGATGCAGCACAGTTTACACAGAATCATAAAAATGAATATTTCAATAATTATATGAAATATTTGACAAAGCAGTTTATGGGGTGCTTTGGGAAAACCAAGCATATGCAGAAATTTAATATTTCCTATATGTTTGCCGGAAAACATATTAATATTTACTTAAATCGTGATGGCTATGTACGATTTTCTCTTGATGCTGAATTAAAAGAAGAACTTTTGGGGTTGATAAATGAAGCATCTGAAATATTTTTAAATAATTTCAATACCAAGGGGCTGCTGGATAATATAACTACTGTGGGGGTAATGAAACGGCATTTAAATGAACGGCTGTTTTTGTTATTTGAAAATGATGATGAAATTATCTATATTCCGGCCGGAAGAAGTTTGTTAGCAACCATGTCTGAGCAATTACAGGATGTTTCTGCTGATGAGATGGATTTGACTATGCAGGAATTCATTAAACTTATAAAAATAACAAAAAATAAGTTTGGAGCTAAAATTCCGGAAATGATTACAGATTATGTAAAGACGGTAAAAGGTCAGATAAATAATGCAGCAGTAGACCAGGCCTATGAATTTATTAAGAAAATTTTGAAAGCAGACTATATAAGCGAGACCGATGGTGAAAAAATTTATTTTGATGAGTATCATTGGGTTAAACTGATGTATGGTTCGTCTGGTCAGCAGGAAGTATTGTGGATATTGATGCTTACCTTTGCGGCAATTTTGGAAAAGAAAAAATCATTTATTATAATTGAAGAGCCAGAAGCACATTTATTTCCGATTGCACAAAAGGATGTTGTGAATCTCATTTCGTTAATGATAAATTCAACGGACAGTAAGGTTATTATAACAACGCACAGCCCATATATACTTACTTCTGCGAATATATTATTGTTTTCCGAAAAAGTGGAGAATCGGCATACAAAGTTAAATAAGATCGTTATTCCCAAAAATTTAAGAGTGTCTTATGAAAACTTTGCCGCCTATAAAGTGGACAATTCCGAAAAGGTGCTGGAATCTTTGTTAGATGAGGAAAGTCATATGATTAATACAAATTATATTGATGAAGTATCGTCTATTACAAATAGTGAACTTGATGAGCTTATTACTATGGAGATAGATGAATGATTTGTAAAAAATTAGAAGAATGTATTAATGGAGAGTTACAAAGTAATTTTTTAGAGAAATGTGATAATAAAAGCAGGATGGAATGTATTGAGTCATCGGACAGACGTTCAACCGTAAAGTGTGAAGAGAATAAAAAGAAATATGTGCTTGAAAATACAAAGAAAAATCATGTGATTCTATATAAAATGGATGGCGGGATAATAGTGGAAGATAAGTCTGTCCCATTAAATACGAGTAAATGTGATTATTTATTTGTTATTGGTGATGCAACTCCAATCGCTGTTTTAACAGAGCTCAAAGGTGTTAATGTGCCCAAAGCGTTGATTCAGCTTAAGGGAACTTTATTATTGTATAAAAATGTTTTCTGCAAATTTGGGCATGTATATGCAAGAGCAATCGTGACATCTTCAACGCCGAATTTAAAGGCGAGTCCGGAATATGTTAATTTGGAACGGATGATTCGCAAAGATTATAAAGGAAATATAAAAATTGTTGAGAAACAATTTAATGAAAAGGATACGGAGCTTTTCACATACAGCCTTACATAAAAATCGCAAAAAGACTTGTTTTTAACGGACATATTGTGTATGATAGAGGATAAGCTGCCTCACTATAAAGGAAGGCGCCTGATCGACCAAAGGAAAACAGGAGGAAAGATTAATGGGTATTTTATTGACAGAGGAAGCCGGTATGGCCGCTGGCGGCGGCATAGTCATGGTGGTTTATCTCATCCTTATTTTCGGATTTTTCTATCTATTTATGATCCGTCCGCAAAAAAAGGAACAGAAAAAGAAGGCCGCGATGTTGTCCGCCCTTGAAAACGGTGACTGTGTTTTGACCAGCAGCGGTTTTTACGGAATCGTCATAGATATTACAGACGACACAGTAATTGTAGAGTTTGGTAATAACAAGAATTGCCGTATTCCTATGCAGAAAAATGCGATTGCACAGGTAGAGAAAGCAGACGCAGAATAGACACTGAATTTGGAAGTGAGGCGCAGAAGATGCGCCTTATTTTTACATAGTTTGATTGGAGGAGAATCAATGAAGCTGAATATTGTATGTATTCCGGGAGACGGGATCGGACCGGAGATTGTGGCGGAGGCAAAAAAGGTTCTGGAGAGGGTGGCCGAGGTGTATGGGCATGAAATGTGCTTTACCGATGTCTTGATGGGAGGCGCTTCCATTGACGCGTACGGGGTTCCGCTTACCCAGGAGACCATCGACAGAGCCAAAAGTGCGGATGCCGTACTGATGGGCTCGATCGGTGGGAATACGGTAACCTCCCCCTGGTATAAGCTTCCTCCTGATTTAAGGCCGGAAGCGGGGCTGCTTGCAATCCGCAAAGCCCTGAATCTCTTTGCCAACCTAAGGCCGGCGGTTCTCTACGAAGAGCTGTCGGATGCCTGTCCCCTCAAAAAGGAGATCAGCAGCGCCGGCTTTGATATGATGATCATGCGGGAGCTGACAGGCGGGCTTTATTTCGGAGAGCGTCATACGACAGAGGAAGGGGGCGTCCGTAAGGCTGTCGATACCCTGACCTATGACGAGAACGAGATACGCAGGATTGCGATCAAAGGCTTTGACATTGCCATGAAGCGCCGCAAAAAAGTAACCAGTGTAGACAAGGCAAATGTGCTCGATTCCTCCAGATTGTGGCGGAAGGTGGTAGAGGAGGTCGCCGCCGGGTATCCGGAGGTCACCTTAGAGCATATGCTGGTGGATAATTGCGCCATGCAGCTTGTAAAGGATCCGGCCCAGTTTGATGTGATATTGACCGAAAATATGTTCGGAGATATTCTCTCCGACGAGGCCAGCATGGTCACAGGATCCATCGGAATGCTCGCCTCCGCTTCCTTAAATGACAGCAGATTCGGCCTCTACGAGCCCAGCCATGGTTCTGCTCCCGATATTGCCGGAAAAGGAATCGCCAATCCCATTGCAACCGTCTTGTCGGCGGCCATGATGCTGCGCTATTCCTTTGACCTTGACAGGGAAGCAGATGCAGTGGAGGAAGCGGTCAAAAATATCCTCAAAAAAGGATACCGCACAATCGACATTATGTCGGAAGGCTGCAGGCAGGTGGGCTGCAAGGAAATGGGTGATTTGTTAGCAGATGAAATCAGATAGATTCCTAAAATATTCCGGGATACTCTTATTTACAGGAATGGCTCTCTACTATGGGTGGCGCATGTTCGCCCTGATCCCATGGTATGACGAGCTCTATACCTATTACTGCTTTATCAGCAAAGGGCCTTTGTACGCTGCCGTCCACTGGCCCCTTCCCAACAATCATGTGGGATATTCCGTTTTATCTGCCTGTCTTGACTATCTGGGCAGCCCCTACCTTGGATTAAGGGGGATTTCCTATCTTTGTGCCCTGGCAAATTTATATCTTCTCTACAAAATCGCAGGGAGATATTTGAGAGAACAGACAGCCCTTGTGACAGTGATCCTGTACGCATCCATGAATCTGGTAAATCAGCAGGCGGTGCAGGGAAGGGGGTATACTCTTGGCATTACCTGTTTTCTGCTTGCCTGGCATTGTATGGCGCAAATCTGCGAGACAACAAAAAAGACGTCCAAAAGGCTTTATGCTTGCTATATCGGGGCTTTGGTGCTGGGACTTTATACCATATCCAGCAATGTGTACTGGGTGATCCCGCTCTGTCTTGCAGGCGGCTGCTATTTATTGTTTAACACAGATAAGGAACACCGTACAAAGCTGGTAAGGCTGATTGCAGCGTCTCTTGGGGCGGCTTTGGGAACCGTTTTTCTCTACACTACAATATGGGTTGCAATCGGCTCCAATCTGCTGGTGAAGGATCCGGACAGCATTTACTACGGGATGGGGCATGTGAGGATGATCCTGCGCGCTCCCTTTGCCGCTATAGGCACAGGGATTGACTATATGCTTTCCACCCCTTATATTCAAAGTGAAGAAAGAGCAGGGTTTGCGGGAAGGCTTTTGGAGTATCTGAAAATCTTATCCGGTTCTTACTTTCCTTCACTGGAGGGCGCGGTGATCCTGGTATGGCTTGCGGGAATCCTGTTTTTGGGGTTTCGGCTGCACAAAGGCCTGCCGGCTTCCAAAAGACTTCTGTATCTTGTCTTACTGATTGAAATTTTGTTTGTCCCCATCTGCCTGTTTATCCAGTGTAAACGTCCTTATTACAGGGTTTTTACTTACGGTGGAATCCTTCTTTCGCTGCTTTTGGGGATGCTTTTCGAGGCAGTGCAAAACGCTCTTTTTGCCGGGACTTGCGATGAAAAGAAAAGAAGAGGAGTCTGCACCGCGGGAGTGCTTCTGGCAGTCTTATTTGGGGTGAAATGCCTTGGATTTTCCGGGTATAATGAGCAGTACGGGACAAGAGAATATGAAATAGCCGACATATGGGCCAGGGCTGGGGTGGAGGAGCTGGAAAATTTCTGCGTCACAGACTGTAACCAGGAATATCTCCTCTATTTCCTCTATGGAATCCGCTGTGAAAACAGAGAAATTGAGGGTACGGACGTGCTGATTCTGGATAAGAGGATGATGGAGCCCTGTGACGAAATGATTTGGGAGTTTTACCATTATTATGAAACCATCCCCTGGGATTATGTAAATCAGAATATGACCAGAGTATATGAAAATAATGATTATGTTTTGTTTTTGAGATCATAAAAGGATAGTATAGAAAGGGAGGAGAAATAGAGATGAAAAGTGATAATGTAAAAACCGGAATGCAGCAGGCTCCCCACAGAAGCCTCTTCAACGCATTGGGATTCACGGAAGAGGAAATGAAAAAGCCCATGGTGGGCATTGTGAGCTCCTACAATGAGATTGTCCCCGGACATATGAATCTGGACAAAATCGTGGAGGCGGTGAAGCTGGGTGTGGCCCAGGCCGGAGGCGTTCCGGTGGTATTTCCTGCAATTGCAGTGTGCGACGGCATTGCCATGGGCCATATCGGCATGAAGTATTCCCTTGTCACAAGAGATCTGATCGCGGATTCCACGGAGTGTATGGCCCTGGCCCATCAGTTTGACGCCCTTGTGATGGTTCCCAACTGCGACAAAAATGTACCGGGTCTTTTGATGGCGGCGGCAAGGATCAATGTGCCCACCGTATTTGTGTCCGGAGGGCCCATGCTTGCAGGCCGTGTGAAGGGACAAAAGAGAAGTCTTTCCTCTATGTTTGAGGCGGTAGGCTCTTATGCGGCAGGAACCATGACCCAGGAGGACGTAAGGGAATTTGAGGAGAAGGTCTGCCCTACCTGCGGCTCCTGCTCCGGGATGTACACGGCCAATTCCATGAACTGCCTGACAGAGGCGCTGGGCATGGGGCTTTGCGGAAACGGCACCATTCCTGCGGTTTACTCGGAGCGGATTAAGCTGGCCAAACATGCGGGCATGGCGGTGATGGAATTGTACCGAAAGGACATCAGGCCAAGGGATATTATGACGAAAGAGTCCGTTCTAAACGCGCTGACCGTAGATATGGCGCTGGGATGCTCTACCAATTCCATGCTCCATCTTCCCGCCATTGCACATGAGATCGGCTTCGATTTTGATATTGCCTTTGCCAACGAAATCAGCGAGAAGACCCCCAATCTCTGCCATCTTGCGCCTGCCGGCCCCACTTACATGGAAGACTTAAATGAGGCGGGAGGGGTTTATGCGGTGATGAAAGAGCTGGATGATGCGGGGCTCTTAAATACAGGCTGCATGACCGTGACCGGCAAAACCATAGGGGAAAATATCGCCCATGCGGTAAACAAAAATCCTGAGGTGATCCGTCCCTTGGATAACCCCTATTCCGTTACAGGAGGCCTGGCAGTCCTGAAGGGGAATCTGGCCCCGGACGGCAGCGTGGTAAAGCGTTCGGCCGTGGTTGCCGAAATGATGGTGCATGAAGGCCCTGCCAGGGTTTTTGACTGTGAGGAGGACGCTATTGACGCCATCAAGGGCGGCAGAATCAATGCCGGGGATGTGGTGGTGATCCGTTATGAAGGCCCCAAAGGCGGCCCTGGTATGCGGGAGATGCTCAATCCCACCTCAGCCATTGCAGGCATGGGGCTTGGCTCCAGCGTGGCCCTTATTACGGACGGCCGTTTCTCAGGCGCCTCCAGAGGAGCCTCGATCGGCCATGTATCGCCGGAGGCGGCGGTAGGCGGCCCCATTGCTCTGGTGGAAGAGGGAGATATGATCAGCATCAATATCCCGGAGCTTAAGCTGGAGATGAAGGTTTCCCAGGAGGAGCTTAAGGCACGGAAGGAGAAGTGGCAGCCAAGAGAGCCGAAGGTTACCACAGGCTATCTGGCAAGATACCGGGAGATGGTGACCAGCGGAAACAGGGGAGCCATCCTGGAGATTCCAGGATAAGCAGAAGAACTTTAGCATAAACATGTTTATCATGGCAAAGTCTTAAATAAGCATGTTAATAAAAAGGCAGGAGGAAGAATACATGCAGCTTACAGGTGCGGAAATTGTAGTGGAATGCTTGAAGGAACAGGGAGTTGACACCGTTTTTGGATACCCTGGCGGTACGATTTTAAATGTGTATGACGCTTTATATAAACACAGCGGCGAGATCAGACATATCTTAACCTCCCATGAGCAGGGGGCTGCCCATGCGGCGGACGGATATGCCAGGGCTTCCGGAAGGGTTGGAGTCTGTCTGGCTACCAGCGGTCCGGGGGCTACCAATCTGGTGACGGGAATTGCCACTGCTTATATGGATTCGGTTCCTGTGGTTGCAATTACCTGCAATGTAAATCTTCCGCTTCTGGGTAAGGATTCCTTCCAGGAGGTGGATATTGCGGGAGTGGTTATGCCCATTACCAAGCACAGCTATATCGTAAAAAATGTGGAGGAATTGGCAGATACCATCCGCAAGGCTTTTTCCATCGCAAGAGAAGGCCGTCCCGGTCCGGTGCTTGTGGATATTACCAAGGATGTGACTGCAAATACCTATGAATATGAAAGGCAAAAGCCCCTTGGGCTGAAATCAGCCTGCAAATACACTCGGGAGGATATTGAGAGGGCAATTTCCCTGATCAAAGGCTCGAAAAGGCCGTTTATTTATGTGGGCGGCGGAGCCGTACTTTCCGGAGCCGCCATGGAAGTGAGAAAGCTCTCTGAGCTGATGGACTGCCCGGTGTGCGATACGCTCATGGGAAAAGGGGTTATGGACGGCCATGATGAGCGTTACACGGGGATGATCGGTATGCACGGAACCAAGGCCTCCAATTTAGGGGTCAGCGAATGTGATCTTCTGGTGGCGTTGGGAGCCAGATTTTCTGACCGGGTAGTGGGAAATGCGTCCATGTTTGCTTCCGGGGCCAAGGTGCTGCAGATCGATATTGACGCGGCGGAGATCAACAAAAATATCAGAACAAGCGCCTCAGTGGTGGGGGATTTAAAGGAAATCCTTACCCTGCTCAACAAAGAAGTGCCCCAAATGGAACATAAAGAATGGTGCGCGCATATAAAAGAGCTAAAGGAGAAATATCCGCTGAATTATGACGGGAGCGGCCTGTCCTGCCCTTATATCATGGAAGAGATTGACAGGGTTACGAAGGGAGAGGCGATTATCGTCACGGATGTAGGGCAGCATCAGATGTGGGCGGCACAGTATTACAAATATTCTTCGCCCAGAACCTTCCTCTCATCGGGCGGCCTTGGCACAATGGGCTACGGGCTCGGGGCCTGTATCGGTGCCAAGACAGCCATGCCGGATAAGATCTGCATCAATATTGCCGGGGACGGGTGCTTTCGCATGAATATGAATGAGCTTGCCACGGCATCCAGGTATCAGATCCCCATTATAGAGGTGGTCATCAATAATCATGTGCTTGGAATGGTGAGGCAATGGCAGACCCTGTTCTATGAGAAGAGATATTCCCAGACCATACTAAGCGATGGCGTGGATTTCTGCATGGTGGCGAGGGGGCTTGGCTGCGAGGCTATCCGGGTAACGAAAAAGGAAGAGGTGGCAGACGCCGTAAGCCGTGCCGTTGAGATGAAAAAGCCTGTTCTGATCGAGTGCGTGATCCCCGAGGATGACAAGGTATTTCCCATGGTTCCGGCAGGCGCGCCCATCAGCGATGTTTTTGACGCAACAGATTTGGATCATAAAAAATGAAAAAAAGATATGTTTTAAAGGGCATTGTAATTGCAGGTTTCATCATACTCTTATCCACTGCAGGAATGTATCTGGGACTGGCCCGCTATTATGCCGGGGGATTTAGCTACGAGACGTGGATTAACGGTATTTACTGCACCGGCAAGAGCATCAAGGAGGTTAATGATGAACTTTTAAAACAGTGCTATTACACCGGGCTTACCATCATAGCAAGTGATGGTAAGTCTTATACTATTCCGGCCGGGCAGGTAAATCTTTCCTTTGATTTCAGCGAAGCCTTAGGTCTGTATCTGGAGAGACAGAATCCCTATCTGTGGATCGATAACCTGATTGGAGATAGGGCAGATCAAAAAATAGAGCCTGCAATACTCTATGATACGCAGGCCTTTGAACAACTGATTGATTCCTTTTCCCTCTTTGACAAAAAGACGGATGCGCAGCGCAGGCTTGAAATTATCAAAGGAGAGGCCGGATATGTTCTCTTAGACGAGAGAAGGCATATACTGAACGAAGCAAAAACCCGAGAGGCAATTAAAAACGCCTTTGAAGCCGCCGAGCCTTTTCTTGACCTGGAGGAGAGCGGATGCTATGAGGATTTTGAGCTGACCTCCGGGATGAAAAGAGATATTGCACTGTGGGAAAAACTGAAGGTATATCAGGACTGCGGGATCGTCTATCAGTTCGGGGAGGAGAGCTATCCCATAGATGCGGGCGTGGTCTGCGATTTTCTGATGCTGGATGAAAACGGGGACTTTATTCTGGATGACCTGGGAAATTTGTGTACGGATGAGGAAAAGGTTTATGCCTTTGTGGAGAGCCTTTGCGACGAGTATGACACGGTAGGAAAAGCCCGTCAGTTTAAGGCCACCAGAGGGGATGTGGTGACGGTGGAGGGCGGGATCTACGGCAATCAGATTGACCGGGAGGCTGAGAAGGAATATTTACTGAGCGCCTTTCTTGCCCGCAAAAAGGAAGTCCATGAGCCGGTATACAAGCAAATGGCCGCCTGCCAGGGCAAAGACGACATTGGCGATACTTACATAGAAGTGGATATGTCCAACCAAATGATGTACTACTATGAGGAGGGGGAGCTGAAAATCGAGACCCCGGTGGTGACCGGAAATACCAGCCTTAGAAGAGGGACGCCTTCCGGCACCAATTATGTGTACAATAAAGAGAGAAACCGGATCCTGCGGGGAGCGGATTACGCCTCTCCTGTTAAATTCTGGATTCCCGTAAAAGGCGGAATCGGAATCCACGACGCTTCCTGGCGGAGCAAATACGGGGGTGAGATCTATAAGACAAACGGCTCTCACGGGTGTATTAATACGCCCTTTGATGAGGTGTCGGCGCTCTATGATATGGTAGAGATCGGAACCCCCTGTGTAATGTTCTACTAAAATTTAGTTGACTAAAGTGTTAAACCGGTATAGAATAAAGCCGACGCATAAACCAGCAGGAGGAGATAATAATGGCCAGAGTATATAATTTTTCGGCAGGACCGGCCGTTTTGCCCGAGGAAGTACTGAGGGAAGCGGCAGAAGAGATGTTAGATTACAAGGGGTCAGGGATGTCTGTCATGGAGATGAGCCATCGCTCTAAGATCTATGATGCGATTATAAAAGAAGCGGAAGCAGACTTAAGGGAGCTTATGAATATCCCGGATAATTATAAGGTGCTGTTTCTGCAGGGGGGAGCGAGCCTGCAGTTTGCCATGATTCCCATGAACCTGATGAAGAACCGCAAGGCCGCCTATATTGTTACGGGGCAGTGGGCTAAGAAAGCCTATCAGGAGGCTAAGATTTATGGCGAGGCGGTTGAGGTTGCCTCTTCAGCGGATCAGACCTTTTCTTATATTCCGGACTGCAGCGATCTGCCGATTCCGGAGGATGCGGACTATGTTTATATTTGTGAGAACAATACCATTTACGGGACTAAATTTCAGACCCTTCCGGATACCAAGGGCCATACCCTGGTGGCGGATGTTTCCTCCTGCTTTTTGTCGGAGCCTGTGGACGTGAGCAGATACGGCGTGATTTACGGCGGCGTCCAGAAAAATATCGGCCCGGCCGGCGTGGTGATTGTTATCATCAGGGAGGATCTGATCACAGAGGATACGCTTCCCGGCACGCCTTCCATGATGAAGTACAAAATCCATTCGGACGCCCAGTCTCTGTACAATACGCCTCCGGCCTACGGCATTTATATCTGCGGTAAGGTTTTTAAGTGGATCAGGAAAAAGGGCGGCCTTGCTGCAATGAAAGAATACAATGAAAAGAAAGCCAAAATCCTGTACGATTTTCTGGATGAAAGCGCCCTCTTTAAGGGTACGGTAAGAAAGGAAGACCGCTCCCTTATGAATGTGCCCTTTATCACGGGGAATGAGGAATTGGATGCCAAATTTGTGAAGGAGGCAAAGGAGGCAGGCTTTGAAAATCTAAAGGGGCATCGCAGCGTGGGCGGTATGAGAGCCAGCATCTATAACGCAATGCCCATAGAAGGAGTAGAGAAGCTGGTTGCTTTTATGAGGGAATTTGAGGAAAAGAACGCTCTGGAGCAGGCAGAGGCTTAAGCAGCATCAAAGGAGAAGTGAGATATGTTTCAGTATTATTGTTTAAATCCAATCGCCAAGGTTGGTCTTGACAAGTTCACCCAGGAGTTTGTAAGGACAGAGGATGTAAATCAGGCAGAGGGAATCCTGGTAAGAAGCGCCGCCATGCATGACATGGAGCTTTCCGAAAACCTGCTTGCAGTGGCAAGGGCAGGGGCGGGCGTCAACAACATCCCTCTGGATAAGTGTGCGGAAAAGGGAATCGTGGTGTTTAACACCCCCGGAGCCAATGCCAACGGCGTGAAGGAGCTTGTGATTGCCGGAATGCTTCTTGCCAGCAGAGATATTGTGGGCGGGATCAATTGGGTGGAATCGGCCAGGGAGGATGAAAATATTGCCAAGGCTGCCGAGAAAGAAAAGAAACGCTTTGCGGGCACCGAGGTACAGGATAAACGGCTCGGCATTATCGGTCTGGGCGCCATCGGCGTCAAGGTGGCCAATGTGGCGAAGCATATGGGGATGGAAGTGTACGGATACGATCCTTATGTCTCCGTGGATGCGGCATGGAACCTGAGCCGGGATGTAAAGCATGTGCTTAATGTGGAGGAAATTTACGAGAGCTGTGATATTATTACGATTCACGTACCTCTTCTTGACTCCACCAAAGGCATGATCAACAAAGACGCCATCAGTAAGATGAAGGAAGGCGTGATTCTTCTCAATTTTGCAAGAGATCTGCTTGTGAATGAGGAGGATGTGCTGGAAGGAATCAAAGAAGGTAGGATCCGGAAATATGTTTCGGATTTCCCCAACCCGACTACGGCCGGGCAGGAGGGGTGTATCGTCATCCCCCATTTAGGCGCCTCCACCGAAGAGTCTGAGGACAACTGCGCCAGGATGGCCGTAAAGGAAATGATGAATTACTTAAAGAACGGGAATATTGTTAACAGTGTCAATTATCCTAACTGCGATATGGGGATTTGCTCCCAGGCAGGGCGCGTGGCAATCTTCCACAAAAATATCGCCAATATGATTACCAAGTTTACCGCCTGCTTCGGCGATCAGGGGGTGAACATCACGGATATGACCAATAAGTCCAAAGGGGAGGTTGCGTATACGATGATTGACGTAGAGCAGCCGGTAGATGAGGATACGGTGAAAAAGCTTGCTTCCATCAGCGGCGTGTTCCGTGTGAGAGTGGTGAAATAACAGCAGGTTCAAACAAAGGCGGCGCAGCTTTTATTGCGCCGCTGTTTTTCTTTTACAGGACTTGCGGTAAGCGGAGGCCGTCAGGCCGCAGCTTTTGAGGAAGCACTGGGCAAAGTAGCTTTGGGAGGAAAAGCCGGAATACTGGGCCACCTCGGTGATACTGTAATTCGTATTGGCAAGCAGCTCCTTGCTGGCCTTAATACGGGTCTGACACAGATAGCGGATGGGAGAGCAGCCGCAATACATGGAGAAGGCGTGGGCCATATAGTACTTGTTCAGGTGGGAGAGCTTGGCAAGGGAATCCAGGGTGATGTCCTGCACATAATTGGCTTCGATATACCGCTTTATTTTGATGCATTCCTTGCTGATCTGAAGGGAGGGCGTCACCTCAAAGGCAAAGTCCGTCCGGCGGATCAGCTTGATAATTAAAACTTCCAGCAGATTTTGGCAGATGTGTTCACAGTCCGTACTTTTCTGTTCGATTTCCTCCAGCATGGCATCCATATAAAAAAGCAGATCTTTATTCTCTTTGCTGCAGTTGAAAATAATATGGTCTTTATTTTCTTTGAACGAAAAGCTCAGCCCTTCCACACCCAGAGTAATATATTCAAGGGGCATGTCGGGGGAGGAAATTTCCGTATGGGAGACGCCGGAATTTATAATCACAAAATCATCTTTTTGGATGGCGTATTTCTTATCCTCCACCAGAAAGCTTCCGGCTCCGTCCTTTACATAAAATAATTCCGCAAAGGGATGGATGTGCGGCTGGCTGTGCCAGTCGTTTTCGTATCTGGAATGGGTAATATAAAGAAGCCTGTTCGGCGCCGCTTCCTCCGCCCTGCGATTGATCGGATAAATTGAAGTTCCCGTAAAAATCCACCTCCCTGTGAATGATTCTGAAAGCATATTGACGGCTTATCTTATGCCGGCCCTTCCCTGGAATTTAGTAATACAAAAATGTATCGCTGAATTGCGGATGAGCGGAATGTAAATCAGGCAGAAAAGCACGTCCTAATATATGGGCAAAATGTCTAAAAATAATATATATACATGGAAATTATGCAAATAAAGCCAATTTAAAAAGGAATAAAGAAAAAATTTTTATACAAATAAATCATAGCATAATTGTGAATGGAAAGCAAGATATATAAAAAAAGAAGCAAGATATAGATTGTATTGACGTAGGTTCATGATATAATAAACTCAGAAATCAGGCATCTGCGCAAGCTGTCGCGCCGTATGCTTTAAGATTTCGCAAAGCAATTTGAAAGGGAGGTAATTGCTATGAAATTAAAAAAGGTATTATGTATCCTGACGGCTGCCACGATGGTACTGGGCGCAACAGCCTGCGGCGGCTCAAAAGCCGATGAAGGAGCAAGCGCACCGGAAGCAGGCACAGAGGATACAAGCAGCACTGAGGATGAGAGCACTGCGGCAGACGAGGCCGAGAGTGAGGAAGCAGAAAGCGAGGCAGATAACAGCGCGGATGCAGGCGAGAGCACTGGTGCAACAGGAACACTGAAGGTAGCAGCAGTGGAAACCGCTTACGGCGCTGATATGTGGGCAGAAGTATGTGCCGCTTTTGAGAGCAGCCACGAGGGAGTTACCATTGAACTTACCGTGGACAAGAAGCTGGAGGATGTGATCACTCCTGAGATGAAGTCAGGCGTATATCCCGATGTGATCTTACGTGCGGTTGGTGCGGAATCCGGTCTGACAGAAACCTTCATAAAGGATAACAACCTGGTGGATCTGACAGACGTGCTGGCAATGACAGTACCCGGAGAGAGCGTTACTGTAGGCGACAAGATTTTGCCGGGCTTTGTGGAGAACTCCATCTGTAATCCTTACGGCGACGGAAAAACCTATCTGATGCCTATGTTCTACGGCCCCTGCGGACTGTTCTATGATCAGGGTCTGTTCACGGCAAAAGGCTGGGAAGTTCCCGAGACATGGGATGAAATGTGGGAGCTTGGCGACAAGGCAAAGGAAGAGGGAATCGCGCTCTTTACTTATCCTACAGCCGGATACTTTGACGCATTCTTCTATGCGCTGCTTCATGAGAGCATGGGCAACGACAAGTTCCAGGAAGCTTTGAGATACGGCGAGGGAATCTGGGATACCCCGGAGGCACAGACGGTATTCGACATCATTGAGAAGCTGGCAAGCTACACGGAGTCTACCACTCCTGCCAATGCCAACGACAATGATTTCCAGAAGAACCAGCAGCTCATCTTAGACGACAAGGCATTATTTATGCCCAACGGAAACTGGGTAATCGGCGAGATGGCAGAGGCTCCCAGAGCAGAAGGCTTTGAGTGGGGATTTACAGCACTTCCGGCAGTGACAGCAGGCGGAGAGAGAGCTTCCTATTCCTTCTTTGAGCAGGTATGGATGCCTGCAGGCGCAGAAAATCAGGATCTTGGAAAAGAATTTATCGCTTTCCTTTATTCTGACGCAGCAGCAGAAATCTTTGCAAAGAGCAACGCTGTTCAGCCCATCCAGGGTATGACAGACAAGCTTGAGGGAGATAATAAGCTGTACTACTCTATCTATGACAATGGTGCGGTAGCCGTTATGGATGCCTTCGCAGCAACTGATGCGGTAGAGGGAATTACCACCCGTTCAACCTTCTTTGACCCGGTGAACTCTTTGGTAACCGGCGATAAGACAAAGGAAGACTGGGTAAACCAGATCAAGTCTGACAGCGACGCATTAAGAGCAGCTTTAAAAGAATAAAAGTATTGCAGCAATGTGAAGCAAAAAGGTGAAAGTGGCTGGTGAGAGAGGTTCTCGCCGGCCATTTTTCCTCAAAGGAACAAGTGAGCATCACTTTTTTCAGGGGGTATTGCATGAAGAAAAAAAGAAGAAGCGGGTTTATTATTGCCTGCACAGCGCCTGCCATAATCCTGTTTATCATTTTTATGATCATTCCCACCATAGACGTGTTCCGCATGTCTTTGTATAAATGGGGCGGTTATACGGCAGAAAAAACATTTGTGGGGTTTGAGAATTTCAAAAAGCTTTCCCAGAACCCCAAATTTTATCAGGCGTTCCAGAACAGTATTTTGCTGATCGTGATTGTAACGCTGGTGACATTTTGTTTTTCGCTGGTATTTGCATCCATTCTCACCAGAGAAAAAATCAAGGGACAGAATTTTTTCCGTATCGTGTTTTATATACCGAATATTCTCTCCGTTGTAGTCATCAGTGCGATCTTTTCCGCAATTTACGACCCGAACCAGGGACTTTTAAACAGTTTCTTAAGTTTGTTCCGGGGAGGAGAGGATCCCATTCTTTGGCTGGGCAGCCAGAAGCTGGTAATTTACAGTGTGGCCATTGCCATGGTATGGCAGGCCGTAGGATATTATATGGTAATGTATATGGCAAGTATGGCGAACGTGCCGGAGAGCCTTTATGAATCGGCCTCGTTAGAGGGAGCCGGGAGAGTGAGCCAGTTCTTTTCCATCACACTTCCTCTTGTGTGGACCAATATCCGTACGACCCTGACATTCTTTATTATCAGTACCATTAATATGAGCTTCCTTATGGTAAAGGCCATGACCAACGGCGGGCCGGACGGAGCGTCCAACGTATTCCTAAGCTATATGTATCAGGAGGCGTATACCAATTCCTCATATGGCTACGGTATGGCCATCGGCGTGACGGTATTTATATTTTCCTTTGCGCTTGCGGGTATACTGAACGCAGTAACCAAACGTGATGAAATCGAATTTTAACAGGAAGGAGCATGGTTATCAATATGAAAAAAGAAAACGGACAATTTGGCGCAAGTCCTAAAATTGTGAAGGTTTTTATCTATCTGGTGCTGGCCCTTCTGGCAATCACGATCCTGGTTCCGGTGGCGTGGGTGTTTGTGGCTTCCATCAAGGAAAATTCCGAATTTTACAGAAACCCCTGGACCATTCCCCAGGGCTTCCACTATCAGAACTTTGTGGATGCATGGCAGACGGCGAATATGGGCGAATATATGCTCAAGTCCGTCATAGTAACGGCTATGGCGCTGTTTCTTTTGGTGGTGATCGCCCTTCCGGCCTCCTATGTGCTGGCAAGGTTCAAATTTAAGAGCAAGGCTCTCTGGAATACGCTTTTTATGGGGGGACTGTTCATCAATGTAAACTACATTGTAGTGCCCATTTTCCTGATGCTGAATAACGGGGATATGTTCTTGAGAAAAATGACGGGAAATCCCTTCTTTCTGAACAACCTGTTTATTCTGGCCCTGGTGTATGCCTCCACGGCGCTTCCGTTTACGATTTATCTGCTTTCCGGCTACTTCAAATCTCTGGCAAAGGATTACGAGGAGGCAGCTTATGTGGACGGGGCGGGATATACCTATACCATGGTGCGTGTGATCATACCCATGGCAAAGCCAAGCGTGGTGACGGTGATCCTGTTCAATTTCCTGGCTTTCTGGAATGAATATATTATTTCCATGACCTTACTGACCAAGCAAGACTTAAAGACGCTGCCGGTAGGACTTATGAATCTGATGGCGGCGCAGAAATCTGCGGTGCAGTACGGACAGCTTTATGCGGGCCTGGTGATCGTTATGCTGCCCACGCTGATTCTGTATATGTGTGTGCAGAAGAAGCTGACCCAGGGCATGACCATGGGCGGACTCAAAGGATAGGAGGGAGAAGATGAACGAATTTACAAAGAAAATCATCATCGGAATTGTGATCTTTGTGGTTTTTGTGGCGTGTGTGGTTCTTGTAGTGACAGGACAGAGAAATATCGGCCCCTCCGGCCTTTTTACGCAGATGGCAGGGCTTGCCGGACTGATCTTTTTGCTGTGGCTCTACAACAGGCAATACAAATAAAAGCGGTAACAAAATATTAAACCTTGAAAGGAGCGGCTATTACTATGTACGAAAAAGGACGTGTCACCATACCGACCGATATGGATGTAATCCCGGATACCATCCGTCTCTCAGAAAAATGGGGGGCTGACGCGGTGAGGGACTGTGACGGAACCAGCTTTCCGGTGGAGCTTAAGGATGCAGGGCTTAAGGTGTATGCAACCTATTACACCACCCGCAAGGACAACGGCTGGGCCAAAGCCAACCCGGATGAGATTCAGCAGATGTATCTGATGACGCCGGTATATACGGCCTTCGGGGAAGAGCTTCGCATTCTTCTGATGAAGGGGCTTTATAAGGATATGCTCACGCCGAACACCAGGGATGACATCACCAGATGGTGGGAGGTGGTTGACAGGAGCACAGGGAAGGTGGTTCCTGTTTCCGACTGGCATTATGACGAAGAAAAGGGAGAGGTTGTGGTGAAGAGCATCCCCTTCCATGACTATACGGTGAGCTTTCTGGCCTACATTATGTGGGATCCGGTACACATGTACAATGCACTTGTGAACGAATGGCAGGATGTGGAGCATCAGATCACCTTTGATGTGAGACAGCCCAAGACCCATGCCTATACCCTCGAGAGGCTGCGGAAATTTATCGAGGAGCATCCTTATGTAAACGTACTTCGTTTCACAACCTTTTTCCATCAGTTCACCCTGGTATTTGACGAGCTGGGAAGAGAAAAATATGTGGACTGGTACGGCTATTCCGCTTCGGTGAGCCCGTACATTTTGGAGCAGTTTGAGCGTGAGGCAGGGTATCCTTTCCGGCCGGAATATATCATCGACCAGGGATATTATAACAATCAGTACCGTATTCCTTCCAGACAGTTCCAGGATTTCCAGGCTTTTCAGAGACGGGAAGTGCGTAAGATTGTGAAGGAGATGGTGGATATTACCCATGAATGCGGTAAGGAAGCCATGATGTTTTTGGGAGATCACTGGATCGGTACAGAGCCCTTTATGGGGGAGTTTAAGGAGATGGGATTGGACGCTGTGGTGGGAAGTGTGGGGAACGGTTCCACCCTGCGTCTGATCAGTGACATTGAAGGGGTATCATATACAGAAGGAAGATTTCTGCCTTACTTCTTCCCGGATACATTCCATGAAGGGGGAGATCCGGTGAAGGAAGCAAAGGTAAACTGGGTTACCGCAAGACGGGCAATCCTGCGTAAGCCCATCGACAGGATCGGCTATGGGGGATACCTAAAGCTGGCCCTGGATTTCCCGGAGTTTGTGGACTATGTGGAGTCTGTCTGCAGCGAGTTTCGGGAGCTGTATGACAACATCAAGGGCTGTGTGCCTTACTGCGTAAAGAGAGTGGCGGTGCTCAACTGCTGGGGCAAGATGCGGGCCTGGGGCTGCCACATGGTGCATCACGCCATCTATTTTAAGCAGAATTACTCCTATTCGGGAGTGATCGAGGCACTTTCCGGGGTGCCTTTTGACGTGAAGTTTATCAGCTTTGAGGACATCAAAGAAAATCCCGGTATCTTAAAGGAAATCGACGTTCTGATCAATGTGGGGGATGGGGATACGGCCCACACAGGAGGAGCGTGGTGGTGCGACCCGGATATTTCCTCTGCTGTGAAGCAGTTCGTCTATGAAGGCGGCGGTATTATCGGTGTGGGAGAGCCCTGTGCCCACCAGGCCAACGGTCATTTCTTCCAGCTTGCCAATGTTTTTGGTGTGGAGGAGGAGAGAGGCTTTACCCTGGGCTATGATAAGTACAACTGGGAGAGCCACGAGCATTTCATCACCGAGGACGTAAAGGGCGAGGTAGATTTCGGAGAGGGGAAGAAGAACATCTATGCGCTGGAGGGAACCACGGTTCTGGTATCGGACAGCGCCTTGGGTGAAAAGGAGGTGCAGCTTGCGGTAAACAGCTTTGGAGCGGGCCGTGCCGTGTACATCAGCGGGCTTCCCTACAGCTTCGAAAACAGCAGGCTTTTGTACCGGGCCATCCTCTGGAGCGCGGGGGAGGAAGAGAACCTTCGCAGATGGTTTTCGGATAACTATAATGTGGATGTCCATGCTTATCCCGAAAGCGGGAAGTACTGCGTGGTGAACAATACCTACGAGCCTCAGAGCACCGTTGTGTATAAAGGCGACGGAACGAGCTTTGGCCTGGATTTAGAGGCAAATCAGATTGTGTGGTATGAAATATAATGGAAGAGTAAGTTTTGCGACTTCTCGTCATATTAAAGAGAGCTGCCTTGTGGCAGCTCTCTTTAGCGGGTAAAATCTTCCAGCCCGTTTTGGCTTAATTCTTCTTTCCAAAGGTCGTTTTCTTTGGCGGAAACAATACTGGCAAGATCCATATATTTGATAAAAATATCCTCTAAGTGCAGTTGCTTTTCAGCGGCAATTTCCTCCATAACCGGCTTTAGTTTTTCAAGCTGATAGGAAATACGGGTTTTTTGTGGATCAATGTCTCCCAGCACCTGCTCCGCATAAGCGTTGATTCGGTCAAGCATCTGCCGCTCTTCCCGGCTCAAAGAGGTATTAGGGGCTGAAGAATTGGTAGGCTTAAACATGGTTTATCTCCTTTCCTGTCCGGACTTAGACAAAGTAGTGTTTGTGAAAAGTAACATAGATTTTGCACACTTTGCTCATTGTATCACTTCTTGTCCCATATTTCTATAGTTGTGAAAAATATAAATCCGTTTGGCTATTGTATCATTATACTGAGACAGGAGGATTTTTGCTTGTGTTATTTGGATATCTTTGCTAAAATAATACCTAACAGATGTCCCTTGATGATGAAAATTGGACACAAAAAATATCCTTAAGGCCAGGCAGGCGTTTGAGGACATTATTCCCAAAATGGAGGTAAGATTATGAATAATAAACTGTACAAGCTAATGAATTGGCCAAGGATTGAAGGGATTATCTATTCGGAGGAGGATCGGCCCCACGAAATTTTAGGGCCTCACGCAGCGGGCAAGAGCGTGTTATTTCAGACCTTTCAGCCGGGAGCCGATCAGGTATCTCTGATCACGGAGGATGGTAAGAGGACGGAAATGGAGAGGGTGGACGAGGCCGGCTATTTTGCCGCTCTTTTAGCGGGCAAAATTCCTGAGAGCTACGAGTATGAGGTCTGCCGGGGAGACGAGTGCGTATCCTGTAAGGATGCTTACCGGTATCAGACGGGCCTTTCCGCAAAGGATATTGAGAAGTTTAACGCAGGTATCCACTATACCATATACGAAAAGCTGGGAGCCCATTTCATGACCGTTGACGGGACAGAGGGAACCTTTTTTGCCGTTTGGGCGCCGAATGCCCTGCGTGTCAGTGTGGTGGGAGATTTCAATTGCTGGGACGGACGAATCCACCAGATGACGAGAAACCCTGAAGGGGGAATTTTTGAAATTTTTATCCCGGATGTGAAGCCCGGGGAATGCTATAAATTTGAGATCAAGGTAAAAGGAGGCCTGACCTATCTTAAGGCGGATCCCTATGCCTTCGGACAGCAGCTCCGTCCGGATACGGCGTCCGTCGTCCGCGATTTTCAATATGCGTGGAAGGACGAAAAATGGATGAAGGAGCGGGAAAAGCGTCAGCAGGAAAATGTGCCGGTCAGTGTTTATGAAATGTATCTGGGCTCCTTTAAAAGAAACAAGGATACCGACGGCTATCTGAATTACAGAGAGCTTGCTCCTGAAATTGCCAAATATGCAAAGGAGATGGGATATACCCATGTGGAGCTGATGCCGGTGATGGAGCATCCCCTGGACGCTTCCTGGGGGTATCAGGTAATCGGTTATTATGCGCCCACGTCAAGGTACGGCACTGCAGAGGATTTTATGTATCTGGTGGATACGCTGCATCAGGCAGGAATCGGAGTGATTCTTGACTGGGTTCCGGCGCACTTTCCCAGAGATACCTACGGACTTTCCCAATTTGACGGCACCGGCCTGTACGAACATGCGGATCCGAGACAGGGCTCTCATCCTCACTGGGGAACCCTGATCTATAATTACGGACGCCCTCAGGTATCCAACTACCTGATTGCAAACGCTCTGTATTGGGTGGAAAAATACCATGTGGACGGAATCAGGATGGATGCGGTGGCCTCCATGCTTTATCTGGACTACGGCAAGCAGGACGGGCAGTGGGTTGCCAATATTTACGGGGGAAATGAAAATCTGGAGGCAATGGAGCTTTTAAAGCATTTAAATTCCGTGATGAAGAAGCGCAATCCGGGAGTTTTGATGATTGCCGAGGAATCCACCGCATGGCCGAAAATCACCAGCAAGGTGGAAGAGGACGGCCTTGGATTTGACCTGAAATGGAATATGGGCTTTATGAATGATTATCTTTCTTATATTGGATATGACCCTTACTTCAGAGCCCACCATCACAATGAGCTGACCTTCAGCATGATTTACGCTTACAGTGAGAATTTTATGCTGGTATTTTCCCATGATGAGGTGGTTCACGGCAAGGCCACTCTGATCGGCAAAATGCCGGGAGTGATAGAGGATAAATTTGCAAATCTCCGTCTAACCTATGCTTATATGATGACCCACCCAGGCAAAAAGCTGCTGTTTATGGGCCAGGATATAGCGGAATTTAAGGAATTTGACGAGACAAGAGAAACGGAGTGGGGGCTGCTTTCCTATGAGCCTCATAAGGGCGTTCAGCAGTTGGTGAAGGATTTAAATGCCTTATATAAAGAAAAATCGGCGCTCTACGCCCTGGATACCAGTCCGGAGGGGTTTGAGTGGATTAACTGTATTTCCCCTGAAAAATGCATGGTTTCCTTCCTGCGTAAAACGGACAAAATAAAGGAAACCCTGGTGGTGGTGGCGAATTTTGCCAATCTGGAGCAGGAATTCAGAGTAGGCGTTCCCTATGAGGGCAAGTATAAGGAAGTGCTGAATACAGACGCCAAATGCTACGGCGGTCTTGGGCGGACCAACGGGCAGGCGATATTCGTGGACGAGGGAGAGGTAGACGGAAAGCCATATTCCTTTAAGATGAAGAGCGCGCCTTTGTCCATCAGCATTTTTTCCTATGTGGCTTACACCGCCAAGGAAAAGCAGATGATTGCCAAACGAAAAGCCCGTCTGGAGGCGGAGGCGAAGGCGGAGGCCGCCAGGATAGAGGCAGAGCAGGCCAGGGACGAGGCGCTAAGGGCCAAGGAGGAAGCTGAAAAAGCAAAACGGCAGGCCAAGGAGGCCGAGGCCAAAGCAAATGAGGCGCAAAAGCGGGCGGAAGAGGAGCTTAAGAGGGCCAAGGAAGCGTTGGCTAAGGCAGAGGCGATCCGCAGGGAAGAGGAAACCTGTTCCCAGGCAGTAAATGCAGAATAAGGAGATTTTAGAATGCTGGAAAAGGAAATGGATCCGGGAGTGATTGAGCAGTTTTTATCACAGCTCCCGGAGAAAGCCTTTCATTTAGGGCTTCGGGTGTTGCTTGCCGCTCTGGCCTTTGGGATTGGAGTACAGTTGATCCGGTTGATCAGAAGTATTCTGAAAAGGGCGCTTACCAAAAGCCATATTGACAACAGTGCAGTACACTTTATAGATTCTTTTGTAAAGTTCAGCATGTATTTCGTGCTGATTCTCATGATTGCTTCCGGGCTGGGGGCCGATGCCGCAAGCATCCTTGCCCTTTTGGGCTCTGCCTCTGTAGCGGTGGGGCTGGCAGTCCAGGGAAGCCTGAGCAATCTGGCGGGAGGGGTCCTGCTTCTGGTACTCAGGCCCTTTGCCGCAGGCGATTATATTAAGGACGGACAGGGAAACGAAGGGACGGTTGAGGCGGTAGATATTTTTTATACCCAGCTTATCACCCCGGATAACCGGATGATTGTATTGCCTAACGGGACGTTGGCGAATGGAGCGATCACCAATTTCACCCTGCGGGGGGAGAGACGGTTCGATATTCCGGTTGCCGTTTCCTATGAGGCTGACCTCAGAAAAGCCAAAGAAGTGATAGAAAGGATTTTGAGGGAGGACGGCTCCGTTTTGAAGGAACGGGAAATTACCGTGTTCGTGGATTCGCTGGGAGACCACGGCGTCAACCTAAATGCGAGAGGCTGGACGCTTACGGCGGATTTCTGGCCTGCCAAATGGCGCATGACGGAGCAGATCAAGTATGCGCTGGATGAGGCGGAGATTTCCATTCCTTATTGGCAGATGGATGTGCATGTGGATAAGTAGGGGGAAGTTTTTCTATCTGTGTCAGAGAACGCCCGGACAGGTGTAAAGTCCTGCGCCGCCGCGCTTTCGCTCCGCAAAAACGCGGCGGAACGAATAAACGTCTTGAAAGAGACGGGATAAAAATGTACTTGCAAATTTTGGCGATTGCCTTTATAATAATATCCGATGCTACTGTGGCTCAGTTGGTAGAGCAGCTGATTCGTAATCAGCAGGTCAGGGGTTCGAGTCCCCTCAGTAGCTTTTTGGAAGCCGGTGTTGTCCGGCTTTTTTTGTTGACATTTTTAATTGTTAGTTTCCCGGATCTGTGATACTATTATTGAAACAGAATCTGACCAAAGAAAGGATTGGGGTGTTGCTATGAATCAAGTATATGATAAGGTAGTGAAGTGTTACGAGAGTATAAAAGAGAGAATTCCCTTTCAGCCCAAGGTGGCTCTGGTGCTGGGATCGGGTCTTGGAAATTATGCGGACAGCATGGATGTGAGGGGAGAAATCGGATATAATGAGATTCAGGATTTCCCTGTATCCACGGTTCCGGGACATGAGGGCAAGTTCATTTTCGGTTATGTGAAGGATGTCCCGGTTGTGTGCATGAAGGGGAGAGTTCACTATTATGAAGGTTATCCGATCACGGACGTGGTGCTTCCGGCCCGCCTTATGAAGCTGATGGGGGCTGAAATTTTATTCCTCACCAACGCATCCGGCGGCATCAATCCTTCCTATACGGCAGGGAGCTTTATGCTGATTACGGATCATATTTCCTGTTTTGCTCCTAATCCCCTGGTGGGAGCCAACATTGATGAGTTCGGATGCAGGTTCCCTGATATGAGCAAGATTTATGACCCGCAGCTTCAGGAAATCATTCGCGCAAAGGCGGCAGAATGCAAGATCCCGCTTCATGAAGGAATCTATGTACAGCTTACGGGGCCTTCCTTTGAATCTCCTGCCGAGATCAGGATGCTGCGCACACTCGGAGCGGACGCTGTGGGAATGAGCACTGTGGTTGAAGCGATTGCCGCCAATCATATGGGAATGAAAATCTGCGGTATTTCCTGTGTGGCCAATCTTGCGGCCGGTATGACAGATAATCCGCTGACCCATGAAGAGGTGCAGGCAGCCTCCAATCAGGCCGCTCCCCTGTTCAGACAGTTGGTTACAGAGTCAATCGGGGCATTTTAAGCGGGGAAGTGAAGGATGGAGATGGAATTAATCAGGGATATTCCTTTAAAGGAGCTGATCCGCTCGGCAGGGGACGCCAGAAAAAAGGCTTATGCGCCTTATTCCGGTTATATGGTGGGAGCGGCGGTGCTTACCAATGAGCTGCGGATTTATACGGGCTGCAATATTGAAAATGCCTCCTATGGAGCCACGGTATGCGCGGAGAGAACCGCCATTGCCAAGGCTGTCAGTGAGGGGCGGCGCGGATTTAAGGCAATCGCGATCGTGGGCAGTCCCAGGGGGGATAAGGTCAGTCAGTATTCCTTTCCCTGCGGGATATGCAGACAGGTGATACGCGAGTTTTCAAACCCGGAGACCATGATTGTCATTGTGGCCAGAAGCGAGCAGGATTATAAGCTCTACCGCTTATGCGAGCTGCTGCCGGAAAGCTTCGGCCCGGATAATCTGCAATAGCAAAAGCCTGAAAAACAACGGATGACAGGCCCGGCCTGCCATCCTTATGTTAATAAAAAAGGAAAACCGATATGAATATACGACTGTATCATGCAAGAATTTTGACAATGGAGGAAAATCGGGATATTTTTCAGGGAGAAATCCACATACAGGACGGAAGGATTCTGTATGTAGGAGCAGAGAATCCCCAGGGGGTGGGCGCCTCTTCCTCCAAGGGCAATGCCTCCGAAAATCAGATAAAATGGGACAGGGAGATAGACTGTCAGGGCAATCTGCTGATGCCGGGCTTTAAAGACGCTCACACTCATTCGGGAATGACGCTCCTTCGCTCCTATGCGGACGATCTGCCTCTGGATGAATGGCTGAATCATAAGATTTTTCCTGTGGAAGCCCAAATGAGCAGGGAGGATATTTATGAGCTGTCCAAGCTGGCCGTTTTGGAATATCTGACCAGCGGGATTACGGCGGTCTTTGATATGTATCTGACGCCGGAGTCCATTGCGGATGCCTTCGATGAGATGGGGATGCGCTGTGTGCAGGTAGGGGCTGTAAATAACTTCAGCCAGTCTCCTGAGATGGTGGAAGAGCTGTACCAAAAGTTAAACAAAAGAGGGCCTCTGCAGTCCTATTTTCTTGGCTTTCATGCCGAATATACCTGCTCCAGGGAGCTTCTTGGGAGAATTGCGGCGCTGGCCCACAAATATAAGGCGCCTGTATTTACCCACATTGCGGAGACAAAAGCCGAGGTGGCAGGATGCAGGGAGCGTTATGGAATGACGCCTCTGGCCTTTTTGGATTCTCTCGGAATGTTCGATTACGGCGGGGGAGGCTATCACTGTGTCCATATGACGCCAGAGGATATAGGGATTATGAAGGAAAAGGGGCTTTATGCGATAACGAATCCCGGCTCCAATACGAAGCTTGCCAGCGGGATTGCCCCCATCACCGACTTTTTGAAGGCAGGAGTCAGAGTGGCAGTGGGAACGGACGGGCCGGCCAGCAACAATGCCCTTGATATGTTCCGCGAAATGTTTTTGGTGACAGGGCTTGCCAAGCTGCGGGAGGAAGATGCTTCTGCGGTGGATGCCATGGAGGTGCTGAAAATGGCGACGGTAAACGGTTCCCATGCCATGGGGCTTAAGGATACCGATGTGCTCTCGCCGGGAAAGGCAGCGGATCTGATTATGATTGACTTAAGTCAGCCCAATATGCGGCCTCTCAACAATATAGCCAAGAACCTGGTATACAGCGGCAGCAAACAGAATGTAATCATGACCATGATAAACGGTAAAATACTCTATGAGAAAGGCTGTTTTTATACAAACGAGCAGCCTCATGAGATTTATGAGAAGGCGGAGCAAATCCGGAGAAAGCTTGCAAAATAAAGGAAGGATGCCATGCTTTTGAAAGGTGTCCGTACAAAAACAGAATGGAGGCAGTCTGGCCAAAATGGAATATGTGATTTTTGCGGCGGTACTGGCGGGGACGCTTTTACTGCTCCTTGTCAAAAGCTGGATGGATTACAAAAAATCCGAAAAAAGATTTATTCAGAGGCTGTACAGCGATTACGGGGTTTTGCCCCAGAAGGAATATAAGCCGGAGCAGTTTGCCAATATTTCCCATTATTATTTAAGCCACAAAAAGGGCTTTTCCATTGACGATATTACGTGGAATGACCTGAATATGGACGAGATATTTAAGAGAATGAACTATGCCTGGTCGGCGGCCGGGGAGGAATACCTTTATTATCTTTTGCGTACGCCCTGCGAGGACGAAAAGGAGCTTTTGCATCGGGAGGAGATGATCTCCTTTTTCAGGGACCACGCTGACGAGCGGGTGGCCTGTCAGTATGTATTCAGCAAGCTGGGCGGAACCGGGAAGTTTTCTATCTACGATTATCTGGATTATCTGGATCAATTAGGGGAGAGAAGTAACTTTTCCCATTATGCTTCTCTGGTTTTGCTTCTGGGGGCCGCCAGCATGATGTCTGTAAATCTTCCCATGGGCCTTCTGTTTCTGGTCTGTGTGCTGGCCTATAACAATATCACTTATTTCCGGGTAAAAAACGAGATCGATCCTTACATTACCAGCTTTGCCTACATTTTCCGCCTGTTGGATGCTGCAAAGGAAATACGGCTTCCAAAAACCGGAGTTTTTCAGGAGGAAATGGAGCAACTGAAAAAAAGCAGCGCCGCAATGGGGAGCTTTAAAAGGGGCTCCGTGCTTATTATGTCACAGGGACGCATGTCGGGCTCGGGAAATCCCCTTGATATGCTGCTGGACTTTTTCAGAATGGGATTTCATCTGGATCTGATCAAGTTCAATCAAATGCTCTCTCAGGTACGCAGGCATATTTCGGAAGTAGACCGGATGGTCAGCACCCTTGGGAAAATAGAGGCCATGATCGCAGTGGGCGCCTACCGGGAATCTCTGGAAGCCTATTGTATCCCGGAATTTGACGTTAAGCCGGCTCTTAAGGCCTCAAAGCTGTATCATCCCCTCCTGGCGGATCCGGTAACCAATGATATTGAAACCGCCAAAAGCATCCTGATCACCGGCTCAAACGCTTCAGGCAAATCAACCTTTCTCAAAACCGTTGCCGTCAACAGTATTCTGGCCCAGACTATCCACACTGCTTTAGCGGAGAGTTATACGGGAGCCATGTTCCGCATTGCATCCTCCATGAGCCTTAGGGACGATGTCCAGGGCGGAGAGAGCTACTATATGGCAGAGATCAAATCTCTGAAAAGAATCCTCGACCTTCTTTTGTCCGAAGGAGAGCTTCCGGTGCTGTGCTTTGTGGACGAGGTGCTGCGGGGAACCAACACGGTGGAGAGAATTGCCGCCTCCACCCAGATTTTACGGAGCATGGCACAGAAAAACTGTATGTGCTTTGCCGCTACCCACGATATAGAGCTGACCCATCTTTTGGAGGATGTCTATCAAAATTATCATTTTTCCGAAACCATCGAAGAAAATGATATTTCTTTCAGCTACAAAATCAGGCAAGGGCGGGCAAGCACCCGTAATGCCATCAAGCTTCTTGGAATTATGGGCTATGAGGAGGAAATCATAAAGGAAGCGGAGAAGATGGCAGGGGATTTTCTTGCATCAGGTGTATGGCACAGACTTGACTCCGGCAAGGCAGAATGATATGATAAGAAAAGACAGTTTCATTAAAATGAAAGACCTGCATGGAGGTGAACAATTTTGGTTGCATTCATAAATACTTTTTTATCCTACTTATTGGTAGCGGCAATTATAACCCTGTTGGCAGGAGTTGCGATTTTTGTCGGAATCAGACTTCGCAAAAATAAAGACAAGCAGCTTAAAAGTGAATAGACTGCCGCAGATGCACAGCAGAGAGCATTAAGGTTGGCCTTTGGCCAGCCTTTTTTACCTTATAACAAAGGCACCCCGGGAGGAAAACGGTGAAAAAATTCAGTATTTTATTGTGGGATATAGACCAGACCCTTTTAGATTTCGGTAAATCTCAGAGAGAGGCTCTTTCCAGAGGATTTCAGAAATACGGAAGAACCCTGGATGAGGATACCCTTGCCCTTTATGCGTCGATCAATGACGCTTACTGGAGACGCCATGAGCTGGGCGAGGTCACCAAGAAGGAGCTTCTTACGGGCCGCTTTGAGACGCTTTTTTCCCGCATGGGAATTACGGATATACCGGTGGAGGAGTTTGGGCCCTTTTAACAAAAAGCCTTGGGCGAGGTCTATTTTTTCCGCGACGATTCTTTTAAGCTCTGTCAGGAGCTGAAGGAAGAGGGCTATCTGCAGTATGCCGTAACCAACGGCGTCTCTTCCACCCAGAGAAACAAGCTTCGCCTCTCTGGCCTGGAGAAGCTTTTCGATGATATTTTTGTTTCGGAGGAAATAGGGGATCCAAAACCCAGTGCGCAATATTTCGAGAGATGCTTTCAGAAAATTCCGGGTTTTTCCAGGGAAAGGGCGCTGATCATAGGAGACTCCCTTTCCAGCGATATGCAGGGAGGCAACAACGCAGGGATAAGCTGCTGCTGGTACAATCCGGAGAATAAGCCAAATGATAAAGGGCTTCGGATTGATTATGAGATTAAGAATTTGTGGGAGCTTAAGGAATTACTTTAGGGTTAAGCATGTATCGTGAAGGCAGGGAGGATTGGGCGTGCCGAAAGCTGCAAACCAGAAGCTGAAGCTTTTGTATCTTTTGAAAATATTAAGCGAGAAAACCGATGAAAATCATTGTCTTTCTACCCAGGAGCTGATTGACGAGCTTGCCCTGTATGACATTAAGGCAGAGCGCAAAAGCATTTATGACGATATTGAATGTCTTAATGTCTTTGGTTATGAGGTACAGTACATAAAGGCCAAAAAGGGCGGCGGCTATTACCTGGCGGAGCGGGATTTTGAGCTGCCTGAGCTGAAGCTTTTGGTGGATGCCGTGCAGTCCTCCCGCTTTATCACGCAGAAAAAATCCTGGGAGCTGATCTCCAAAATCGAAAAGCTGGCAGGCCCTTTTGAGGGAAAGCGTCTTCAAAGACAGGTATATGTGGTGGGCAGGGTTAAAACCGAAAACGAAAGTATCTATTATAATATAGACCAGATTCACAAAGCGATTCAGGATAATGCCCCAATCGCCTTTACTTACCTGAAGTGGAACAGTAAGAAAGAATTGGAGCCCAGAAGGGACGGGAAACGCTATGAGGTCAGTCCCTGGGCCCTTACCTGGAAGGATGAAAATTATTATCTGATTGGCTATGACAACCGGCAGGAGAGTATCAAGCATTTCCGGGTGGATAAGATGAGCCGCATCAGCGAGCTTTCGAAAGAGGGCCGAAAGGGCGGGGAGGCTTTTGAGAAGATTGACATTGCGGAGTACACCAACAGAACCTTCGGCATGTTCGGCGGTGAAACCCAAATGGTATCCTTAATGCTTCCGGAAGAGCTGATCGGCGTTATCTTAGATCGCTTCGGCAAGGAAATCGATATTCGAAGGCTTGCAGAAAATAAGGTCAGCGTCCGGGTAAGGGTTACGGTCAGTATGCAGTTCTACGGCTGGATTACCGGGCTTGGGGGAAAGGTGGTAATTTCCGGCCCCGACTATGTGAGAGAAGGCTATCGGGAATATCTGAGCCGGATACTACAGAATTATTAACGGAAAGGTGTAAGAAAAAAGATGAAGCTAGAGATGGCAGATCGAATAGCGCAGTATGAGGAAGGAATTTTCCAGCTCTTAAACGAAAAAAAAGAGGAAGTGACCAAAAGAGGAAAAAAAGTATATAACCTGTCTGTGGGGACACCGGATTTTCCGCCGGAGCCCCATGTCATAGAGGCCGTGGCAAAGGCGGCAAAGGATCCGGCCAACTACAAATATGCGCTGAAAATGCTTCCGGAGCTTACCCAGGCAGTGATCCGGCGCTTCAGAGAGCGCTATCAGGTTGAACTAAATGAGAGAGAAATCACGGATGTTTACGGTTCCCAGGAGGGAATTACCCACATCGGGCTGGTTCTGTGCAACCCGAAGGATGTGGTGCTGGTGCCAGATCCGGGCTATCCTATTTTTTCCATCGGGCCGGCTCTTGCCATGGCGGAGGTTCATACCTATGAGCTGAGGGCGGAAAAGGATTACCTTCCGGACTTTCGGGGCATGGATGAAGCGCTTCTTAAGCGAACCAGATTTATGATCGTGTCCTACCCCTTAAATCCCATCTGCCGGGTTGCGCCGGATCATTTTTATGAGGAACTGATTCCCTGGGCCAGGGAGAGAAATATCATCATTGTCCATGACAATGCCTATTCGGATATTATTTTTGACGGAAAGGAGGGGAAATCGATTCTGCAGTATCCGAAAGCGAAGGAGAACTGTGTGGAATTTTACTCCCTTTCCAAAAGCTATGATTATACCGGCGCCCGGGTGGGATTTCTGGTGGGAAATGAGAAGGTGGTGCAGAGCTTTAAAAAGCTTCGCTCCCAGATCGATTACGGAACCTTTCTGCCCGTGCAGTACGGAGCCGTCGCCGCCCTTACAGGCTCCGACGAGGGCGTAAAGCAGAGATGCGCCCTTTATCAGAGCAGGAGAGACGCCCTCTGCGGAGGGCTTCGGGAAATCGGATGGGACATCCCTGACAGCGAGGGAACCATGTTTGCCTGGGGGAGGATTCCGGAGGGCTATGAGGACGACGTGGCCTTTGTCATGGAGCTGCTGGAAAAATCCGGCGTTTTGTGTACACCGGGGAGCAGCTTCGGGAAGCTGGGAAGAGGTTATGTACGTTTTGCCCTGACGCTTCCGGTGGAGGAAATCCGCAAAGCCGTAGAGGCAGTGAAGAATTCGGGAATGATTTCCCAAAGCCCCCTCTAAAGGAAAACAGCAGTGGACAGGGGCTGGTGGATTTTTTGTCAAAAATTTCGTCAGATTCTCTAGTTGACACAGGAAGAAAGGTTCATTATACTGGTTAGTAACGCTATATATAGTTATGACCATGTTTTCTTATACCAGATTTTGTTTTCTGGAGGTTAGAAAGGGTACGGAAAGATTGGAGGATGTTACATGGAAAACCGGCAGGAAAATAGTTCGACCGCTTACAGCGTTTTGTTTCAGCCCAGGAGAGAGGTCAAGGTGATCAAGAAGGACGGGAGCCTGGAGACCTTTAATGTACAGAAGGTGATCGATGCGGTCGGAAAGAGCGCCTATAGAGCCCTTACCAAATTTACCGACGAGGAGAAAGAGCATATCTGTCAGTTCGTGGTGGACAAGGTAGATGAGATGGATCAGGAGAGGATACCTATTCCCATCATGCACAATATCGTGGAAAGCGCCTTAGAGGGAGTAAAGCCCATTGTGGCCAAGAGCTACCGGGATTACCGCAATTACAAGCAGGATTTCGTGCGCATGATGGACGATGTGTACAAAAAAAGCCAGTCCATCATGTATGTAGGGGATAAAGAAAATGCCAACACGGACAGCGCTCTGGTCTCCACCAAGAGGAGTCTTATTTTCAATCAGTTCAACAAGGAGCTGTACCAGAAATTCTTTATGACTGTGGAGGAGATTCAGGCCTGCAGGGACGGCTATATCTATGTCCACGATATGTCCGCAAGGCGGGATACCATGAACTGCTGCCTCTTTGACGTGGCCAACGTGCTTACCGGCGGCTTTGAGATGGGAAATATCTGGTATAACGAGCCGAAAACTTTGGATGTGGCCTTTGACGTAATCGGAGATATTGTCCTGAGCGCCGCAAGCCAGCAGTACGGCGGCTTTACCGTGCCTGAGGTAGATAAGATTTTAGAGCCCTATGCCCAGAAAACCTGGGAGAGAAGCCTTCGAAGATACCTGAATATGGGGATCGGGCAGGAGAGGGCGGAGGCGGAAGCCCTGGCCGATGTGGAGCGGGAATTTGAGCAGGGCTTCCAGGGCTGGGAATATAAGTTCAATACGGTGGCCTCCAGCCGCGGGGACTATCCTTTTATCACCGTGACCGCAGGACTTGGGACGGGACGCTTTGCCCGGCTTGCAACCATCTCCCTTTTGGATGTGCGCAGAAAGGGACAGGGCAAGGCGGAGTGCAAAAAGCCTGTGCTTTTCCCCAAAATTGTCTTTTTATATGACGAAAACCTTCACGGCCCCGGTAAGGAGCTGGAGGATGTGTTTGAGGCCGGAGTAAAGTGCTCTGCCAAGACCATGTACCCGGACTGGCTCTCCCTGACCGGAAAGGGCTATATTGCCAGCATGTATAAGCAGTACGGCAAGGTGATTTCCCCTATGGGGTGCAGAGCCTTTCTTTCCCCCTGGTATGTGAGGGGCGGTATGCATCCCGCAGATGACCGGGACGAGCCTGTGTTTGTGGGGCGTTTCAATATCGGCGCGGTGTCCCTTCATCTGCCTATGATTTTGGCAAAGGCAAGGCAGGAGAGCCGTGATTTTTATGAGGTGCTGGACTATTACCTGAATCTGATCCGGCAGCTCCATATCAGAACCTATGCCTATTTGGGGGAAATGCGTGCCTCCACCAACCCGCTGGCTTACTGCGAAGGCGGTTTCCTGGGAGGGAAATTAAAGCTCACTGACAAGATCAAGCCCATTTTAAAGAGCGCCACAGCCAGCTTTGGGATTACTGCCTTTAACGAGCTGCAGGAGCTGTACAACGGAAAGTCCCTGGTGGAGGACGGGGAATTTGCCCTCGAGGTATTAGAGCATATTAACCGGAGGGTAACTGAATTTAAAGAGCAGGACGGCAATCTCTATGCGATTTACGGAACTCCGGCGGAGAGCCTGTGCGGGCTGCAGGTAAAGCAGTTCCGGGCAAAATACGGCATTGTGGAGGGGGTTTCCGACAGGGAATATGTCTCGAACAGCTTTCACTGCCATGTGACGGAAGACATTACGCCCATTGAAAAGCAGGATCTGGAATACCGTTTTTGGGAGCTGTCAAACGGCGGGAAAATACAGTATGTAAAATATCCCATTGATTACAATATGGAGGCCATCAAAACCCTGATCCGCAGAGCCATGGAAATGGGATTTTACGAGGGAGTCAATTTGTCTCTCGCCTACTGCGACGACTGCGGCCATCAGGAGCTTGAAATGGATGTATGCCCTGTATGCGGCAGCAAAAATCTGACCAAGATCGAGCGCATGAACGGTTATCTTTCTTACTCCAGGGTTCACGGCGACACCCGGCTGAATGAGGCGAAAATGGCAGAAATAGCAGAAAGGAAGAGCATGTAGGCAAATGAGGTATCACAATATAACAAAGGACGATATGCTAAACGGCGACGGCCTGCGGGTGGTTTTGTGGGTTGCCGGATGTTCTCACTGCTGTAAGGACTGCCAGAATCCGCTTACCTGGGATCCGGCGGGAGGACTTTTGTTTGACGATGCCGCCAAAGAGGAATTGTTTGAGCAGCTTGACAAATCCTATATTTCCGGCATTACCTTTTCCGGCGGGGATCCCCTGCACTCGGCCAACCGCCTGGATGTCCATGATTTGATGAGGGAAATCAAAGAAAAGTATCCGGATAAAACCATATGGCTCTATACAGGGGATCTGTGGGAGAACATCCGGCATTTATCCCTGATGAGTTATGTTGACGTGTTGGTGGACGGAGAGTTTCGGACCGAAAAGATGGACAAGAAGCTTCTCTGGAAGGGAAGCAGTAATCAGAGAGTGATCAATGTGCCGGAAAGCTTAAGGAAGGGGAAGGAAACGCCGCCGGTGCTGCACTGCGGAGATTATGAGAGGTGCTTATAACTATGGAAACCATTAAGATTAAATATTTTACGGACAAAATTGACAGACTCGCCTATATTGACGGAAAATCCGACTGGATTGACCTTCGGGCGGCGGAGGATGTAGACCTGAAAAAAGGGGAATTTAAATTAATTCCCCTGGGAGTGGGCATGGAATTGCCCAAAGGATATGAGGCCCATGTGGTGCCAAGGAGCTCTACCTTCAAAAATTTCGGCATCATCCAGCCCAACCATCAGGGAGTCATTGACTGTTCCTACTGTGGGGACAACGACCAGTGGTTCATGCCCGCCTACGCCCTGCGGGATACCCATATTTCCTGCAATGACAGGATCTGCCAGTTCCGCATCATGGAAAACCAGCCCAGGATCTGCTTTGAGCAGGTTGAATCCTTAGAGGGAGCAGACCGGGGCGGTTTCGGGAGCACCGGGAAGCAGTAGGCTGTTTTCGGCTATTCCCGGGAGCCGGGGAGTCTGTAGCGGAAGAGACGTTTGGAGAGCTGCTTCAGGTTGAAGGGGACCAGGGGATAGATATAGCTCTTTCCCGAAACGGTGCGGTTGGTGGCGATAGCCAGAATCAGCAGTATCACAGCGGCGATATAACCCCATATGCCGAAAATTGCGGTGAGGATCAGATTGATGATACGCATGAATTTAATGGCATAGCTGAGCTCATAGCTGGCCTGGGTGTAGTTTGCGATGGCTACAAAGGCCATATAGAGCATGACCTCCGAGTTAAACCATCCGCTGTTGACCGAGAATTCCCCCAGTACCAGTGCCGCCATTACGCTTAAGGGGGTGCTGAGCATATTGGGGGTGTTTACCGCCGCCAGCCGAAGGCCGTCGATGGCCAGCTCCAGGATCAGAAACTGCCAGATTAAAGGGACATTGGTGGGCTCTTTTACCGCAATGAATTCAAAGCCTGCGGGAATCCATTCCGGCCGCTGCATCAGAAGAAGGAAAGTCGGCGTAATAAAGTAAGTCAGTATGGCAATCAGGAACCTGGAAAGGCGGAGATAGGTTCCGGTGATGGGCGGAAAGTAATAGTCGTCCGCCTCCTCCACAATATCAAAGATGGAGGTGGGAGCGATCATGGCGGAGGGAGAGTTATCCACCAGAATCACCACATCCCCTTCCAGGATCTGGGCCGAGGCCGTATCCGGACGCTCCGTAAATTTGAATTTGGGAAAAGGGTTATACCATTTTTTCTTATAGAGACATTCCGCCAGGCTTTCCTGGTTCATGGTAAGGGCGTCCACCTGAATATGATTGATACGCTCCCGGATCTTGGTCAAAAAAGCGTGATCGACCCGGTCGTTCATGTAGCAGAGCACAATATCCGTCTGGGAGCTGTTTCCGGCATGGAGCATTTCCATGCAGAGCTGATTGCTTCTGATCCGTCTGCGGATCAGCGCCGTGTTGAATACAACGGTTTCCACAAAGCCGTCCTTGGAGCCCCGCAGCACCTTGTCCTTTTCCGGTTCTTCCACGCCTCTGGCAGGGTAGCTCCTGGAATCGATCAAAAGACACTTATCATAGCCCTCAATAAAAAGGGCGAACACGCCTGACATAATAAAATACGCAATCTTGTCCCAGTCATCCTGCAAATCAACTTCTACATAGGGGATACAGGTCTTGGACATATCATGGGCATTTTCGGGCATGTCCTCTTCCTTGATGGTGATGAAATACTGAAGCATTTTCTGCATCAGATCATCCTTGCAAAAGCCGTCGATGAGATACATGCAGGCTTCCCGTCCGCCGATCTTAATCACTCTGTAAATAATATCAAAGCTGGTATCCACCGACAGGTATTTGTTTAAATATCTCATATTCTCGGAAAGAGAGGTAGTCATTTTACTCATAATAACGCTCCTTTGAAAGTTGGTATGCTTATTATGAGGCGTGAAAGCCTGTTTTATGCAGTTTTTTGAAGATATGGGCTAAAATTCCGTATATTGTAAGGGCTGTTTAAAAATGTTAATATAAAAATACACATGGGAAAATCAAAGGAGGGATTTATGGATTCTTATAAGATCATAACAAACACAACGGCGGATCTGCCCGCAGAATATATCAGCGAAAACCGTCTCGGACTCATTAACTTCAATTATATTATGGACGGCGTCTCTTACGGAAGGGATAGGGAGCTTGACTGGAAAGAGTTTTACCGGCTGATGCGCCAGGAGGGGAAAATGCCCACCACATCTCAGGTTAACCCCCAGCAGTACAGGGAGTATTTCACAGAATGTCTTAAGGAAAACAAAAATCTGCTTTATCTTTCCTTTTCTTCAGGCCTGAGCGGCTCCTGCCAGAATGCGGCTCTTGCCGCAGAGGAATTAATGGAAGAAAATAAGGACGCTCAGATTATCGTGGTGGATTCCAAGTGCGCCTCCATGGGGGAAGGTCTTTTTGTCCATAAGGCCCTTCAAATGCAGAAGGAAGGGAAATCCATGGAGGAAACAGCCGGCCTTTTGATAGCTTTGGTTCCTCACCTCACCCACATTTTTACGGTAGACGATTTAAACTACTTATACCGGGGCGGACGGGTAAGCCGGGCGGCGGCTATCGTGGGGACAATTGCGGCCATCAAGCCCGTTTTACATGTAGATGATGAGGGCTGTCTGATTCCCATCAGTAAGGTGCGGGGGCGGAAAAAATCCTTAAATGCCCTGGTGGACTATATGGAGGAAAAGACAAAAGGCTGTCTTGACAAAAACGATATAGTGTTCATCAGCCATGGGGATGCATTGGAGGATGCAGAATATGTGAGGGCTGAGGTGGAAAGACGTTTCGGCATTAAGAAATTTATGATCAGTCATATCGGCCCTACCATCGGAGCCCATTCCGGCCCGGGCACAATCGCTCTGTTCTTTGTGGGAAATTCCCGCTAAGAAATGTTTGTGGGAAATAGACAGAGATGATATACGATAGAAGAGGGGCGGCAGATGGTAAATTTAATCCAGGGTAAAATAAGGATAAGAACTATGGATTTGGGGGATGCTCCGGCTTTGCTCAAATGGATGACGGATGCCCGTGTGCTGGAGTTTTATGAGGGAAGAGACAAAAGATACACGGAGGAATTGATTCAAAAGGATTTTTTTGAGGAAGACGAGGATATTGCAATAAAAGTTATCATAGAATATGGCGGCACTCCCATCGGATATGGGCAGATTTATGAAATGACTGACGAATGTTACAGTCATTATGGATACGACAATCAAAACCATGCAGTATACGGTATCGATCAGTTTATCGGGGAACCTGATTACTGGAACAGGGGAATCGGAACCGAATACCTGAAGCTTGTCCTGAAGTTTCTGAGGGAAGAAAAACAGGCTGATGCCGTAATTATGGATCCGCATCAGGATAATATCAGGGCGGTCAAATGTTATCAAAAGGCCGGATTCCGAATCCTAAAAAGCCTGCCGGAGCATGAACTGCATGAGGGCAAAATGAGAGACTGCTATCTGATGGAGTATCGGTATCAGGATTGTCATACAACCACCGGTTGAGAAAAACACGAAGTTTGCGTGCTTGCGTCCGTGCGTTTTTCCGTTTATCATGAACCATATCAACACGGAAAATTTCTCCACAAATGCTCAATTGGCGAGAAGCGGAGAGGTATTCGCAGACTGTATCCGGGAAAACCATTTGGAGTTTGACGTGCTGGCAGGGCTGACCTACCACGGAATTGCCTTTGCCATAGCGACGGCGACGGCTTTGTATACCAAATACGGAAATACCTGTAGTTACTGTTATGACAGGCGTGTGGAGCAGTTGCGTCGTTTGACGGACATACAAGTTGCGGCAGTATATCCGTAATTCAATTTGAACAGATTAATGATTTGTTGCATAGATTGAGAAATATGCCAAAGCAGAAGGAATCACAAAAAGAGTATTTGTGTATGTGAAAGTTGGAAATTTACAATTGTGCAGACGGTCTGCACAATTTGGAAGGAGATAGTATGCTTACAACATCGAACGAGTATTTGCAAGCAGTACAAGAAATAAATGATTATGTGAATCAGGCTAAATATAGAGCATCTGTTAGTGTAAACAGTGAAGTGCTGAAAACAAATTTGTTCATTGGATGTGTAATTATCCGTAACTCTGAATGGGGAAATAAATTTGTAGATAATTTATCCAAGGATATGAGAATGAGATTTCCTGGTGCAAGGGGGTATTCTGTTCGAAATTTAAAGTATATGAAGAAATTTGCGCAGATTTTTATTGAGGATGACGTAGATAAATATGGATTGGCAAGGATTACATGGAGTCATCATCAAGTGTTGATGAGCAGGGTGTCATGCAAAGAAGAATATGTATGGTATTTGGAAAAAACTATGGAGCATGGGTGGTCGGTAGATGATTTGGCATCCCAAGTGAAGAGCCAGTTGTATGAGAGGCAAGTTGTAGCAAATAAGATTTCAAATTTTGAACACAGATTACCTATTGAACAAAAGAATATTATTCTAAGCACTATGAAAGATCCATATATGTTTGATTTTATCAATTATACAGAGGATATGTTGGAAACAGATATAGAAAATGAGTTGGTAAGAAATGTTACTTCGCTATTGATGGAATTAGGAACCGGTTTTGCTTTTATGGGACAGCAATATCATCTTGAGATTGGTGGAAAAGATTTCTATATTGATCTTCTTTTCTATAATATAAAGCTTAGATGTTATGTGGCGATTGATTTAAAGACAGGTGATTTTAAACCGGAGCAAGCAGGGAAAATGAATTTCTATTTGTCGGCGCTGGACGATTTGGTTAAATCTCCAGACGATAATCCATCTGTTGGACTAATATTATGTAGAGATGAGAATAGAACTATTGCAGAATATGCGTTAAGAGATATGTCAAAACCTATTGGTGTAAGCGAATATCATTTATGTACAGATCTTCCACTGGATTTGAAAAGTGCTTTACCAGATCCGGAGGAGATTAGGAGTAGGATTGATATGAAAAAATAAATTGTGCAGACCGTCTGCACAAATGAATTAGAGAAACCATTACTAGAAAATCAGCCCAGTCACTGGCTTGCGGCTCTAAAATGGCTCTATTTTAGAATTTATGCTGAGTGCGATTGGCCGGAATATCAATAAATACCGCCGTTTCCTGCAAAAAAATACAAAAATTCGAAGGAAAAACCGGTGAGAAAGCAGCATAGGAAAAAGAGCGCTACCGAAAACAGCAGTAAGGGGTTTCTGCACCCAAAAAAGGATGAGCAACAGGAGAAAAGATAACTCCCAGAGAAGGAACCATACTGAAAAGCACAGAACTTCTGCGGGAATTATCTTTTTAGGGGAAACGGATCTAAAAATGTCATTACCCGCCCCCCTTTGTCCATCCATTTCTGTCAATCAGTATTCCTTCATATATTCCCCATGGGCGGCAATCAGCTCGTCGCACATGGAAATAATGTCAGGGATATTCAGCTCCGCAGCGGTATGAGGATCCATCATGGCTGCCTGATAAATCTTTTTGCGATCCCTGTCTTTGGCTGCTTCAATGGTGAGAAGCTGCACGGATATGTTGCTCATGTTCATGGCTGCAAGCTGGGTGGGAAGAGAGCCCACATGGCAGGGGGTGATGCCGCTTCCGTCCACCAGGCAGGGAACTTCCACACAGGCATCGGAGGGCAGGTTATCGATCAGCCCCTGATTTAACACATTACCGCCGATCTTGTAAGGCTTGTTTGTGACGATCGCTTCCATGATGTAGGAGGCATACTCATGGGAACGCTCATGAGTGATGGCGCCGTTGTCCAGAATGGATTCCTTTTCCTTCTCCCAGCCCTCAATCTGCTTGATGCAGCGGCGGGGATATTCATCCAGAGGGATTTGGTAATCCTCGATCATTTCAGGGTATCTGCTCTTGATAAAGAAGGGATTATACTCTGAATTATGCTCGCTGGATTCGGTGCAGTAGTATCCAAGATGACGGATATATTCATAGCGCACCATATCATTATGCTTTTCGTTTCTGTTCTTTTCTTCTGCCAGGCGGCGGATTTCGGGATATAAGTCATTGCCGTCTTTGTCATAGAGCTTCAAAAGCCAGGCCATATGATTGATTCCGGCAATCAGCTCCGTGCGGCCCTCTAATTTATCCTCCATGCCAAGCCCTTCGAGCAGGGACTTTGAGCAGCCCTGGACACTGTGGCATAATCCCACGGTTTTTACCTTTGTAAAGCGCTGCATATATCCGGTGAGCATGGCCATGGGATTGGTGTAGTTCAAAAAGTATGCCTCGGGACAGACCTCCTCCATATCTCTGGCAAAGTCCTCTAAAACAGGGATGGTACGCAGGGCGCGCATGATGCCCCCGATTCCCAGCGTATCGGCGATAGTCTGCTTCAGGCCGTATTTTTTGGGAATTTCGAAATCAGTGATGGTGCAGGGGTCATATCCGCCTACCTGAATGGCGTTTACCACAAAGGTCGCATCTGCAAGGGCGGCCTTGCGGTTTGATACACCCAGATAGGTAGTGATCTTAGCACGCCCCTCGTTGATATTTTTGTTGATGGCGGAGAGTATGATATTGGATTCCTCCAGGCGTTTTTCGTCAATATCATACAGCGCAATTTCGGCGTCCCGAAGTGCGGGAGTACACATACAGTCTCCCAGGACATTTCTTGCGAACACGGTGCTCCCGGCTCCCATAAATGTGATTTTTAACATAGCTTTCGCTCCTTTTTTAAGTGCTTGTCAGTATACTATTAATACAAGTATAGAAGATAATCCTTCAATTTGATAGAAAAATTGTTGCGTATAAATTGTTGTAATGTTGCATGAAAATTTTTGGCAGGGGCTGCGCGGCTCTAATCCTTGCAAGGAAGGCTTAACACAATATTGACATAACCAAAACTGCTTGTTACAATGATAACATAGCAAGATTATGTGATCCTACAACTTCAGAATACAGGAGAAAACTGAAAATGTATCATTGTCATGTCCATTTCTATTTAGCAGGCTGTCAAAACAGAGTGTTTGAAATAGTAAAAGGAGCATTCCCCCTTAAGAATTTTACACATGAATTTTCCGAAAGCGAGAAGCCTGTAGAAGTCTTAGCGGCTAAAGCAGATGTTATCATAGCCAATCTGCAGGATATGGATGTGAGGCAGATGGTCAGAACACTGTCATCGGCCAAACCGGCAGAAAGCGAGCTTATATTGCTTCTGAATGCGGACCAGATGCCGTCTTTGCAGGAGGAGCTGGAACAGGTGAAAGACATCTGGCTTATGCCTATGCAGGATAAGGAAATCCGTTTCCGTTTTCTGAGATGGCAGCAAACCTACAAGACTGGTAAGGATTTTTGGCAGACCAGCCATTTTTTTGACGCCACAATCAATAATATACCGAATCTGGTCTGGTATAAGGATAGGCTGGGCGTCCATGAAAAAGTAAATGACAGTTTCTGTGAAACGGTAGGTAAAGCCAAAGCCCAGGTAGAAGGCCAGCGGCATGCCTATATTTGGGATGTGGAGGAGGACGACCCGGCCTGTATTGAATCCGAAAATGAGGTGATGAACAGCAGAAAGACGGTTGTCTCCGAGGAGCATGTAAAGACCGGCGAGGGGGACCGGCTGCTTACTACCTATAAGTCCCCTTTGTATGACATTGACGGCAGTGTAATGGGAACGGTAGGGGTAGCCATTGATGTGACCAAAGAACGGGCCTATGAACAGGAAATCGTCCAAAAAAATCAAACGCTTGAAACCATCTTTACCAATTTAGAGTGCGGCGTTATGCATCATACGATGGATGGAAAACGGATTATCAGCGTTAACCAGGCGGCGCTTCGTATTTTGGGCTATGAGTCCCAGGAAGAATTGATGGAAGAAGGGTTTTTCCTGGTTGCCTCTTCTGTTTTTGAGGAGGACAGGGAGAAGCTGGAGAGCAGCATCAGATCGTTAAAGACGGTGGGAGAAAGCGTCAGCGTGGAATACCGTGTCTGCCATAAGGACGGAGAGCTGATACACGTGATCGGAAACGTAAAGCTGTTAGAAGAAAACGGGGAACTGGTCTATCAGCGCTTTTTGCTGGACTGGACAGCCCAAAAGCAGCAGGAGAAGCTGCAGGAAATGCGCCATAGGGAGTTGATCCGGGCGCTCAGTATAGACTATGAATTCGTCTATTTCCTTGATTTAGACACGGGCCGCGGAATCCCTCTTCAGAGCAATACTGCAAATGAAGCCGCTTTTGACTCGCTCTTTTCAGAGGAGATTTCTTATGAAGAGAGTATCGATGCGTACATAGAAAATTTAGTATATACAGAAGATAAAGAAGCGCTCAGGCAGTTATTCTCTCTGGACGGACTGAAAAAGGAATTAGACGGGAAACAGATTTACTACGTAAATTATCGCATTATAAGAGGAGATGAAGTTGAATATTATCAGTTAAAGGCGGTTCGGGCCGGGGCATGGGATTCAAACCGCGGTATTGTAATGGGATTTAGGAGTGTAGATGAGGAATTCCGTAATGAAATGGAAAAGAAGGATCTGCTTGAGGATGCGCTCATGCAGGCAAAACGGGCCAATAAGGCAAAGAGCGTATTTCTTTCCAACATGTCCCATGACATCCGCACGCCCATGAATGCGATTGTGGGCTTTACCTCTCTGGCTATCAACCATATCGACCGCAAGGAACAGGTGGAAGAGTATCTGAAAAAGATTATGACATCCGGCAACCATCTGCTCAGCCTGATCAACGATGTTCTGGATATGAGCCGTATCGAAAGCGGAAAGATCCGCCTGGACGAGAAGCCCTGCAGTCTGCCGGATATTCTCCATGGGCTCAGAAGCATTCTGCAGGCAGATGTCCACGCCAAGCAGCTTGAACTGTACATTGACGCAGTGGATGTGCTGGACGAGGATATTTATTGCGATAAGCTGCGCCTTAATCAGGTATTATTGAATCTGCTGAGTAATTCCGTGAAGTACACGGGAGCAGGCGGAACCGTAAGCATGATTCTCACGGAAAAACCAGGCGCCCCTGAAGGCTATGCCAATTTTGAATTCTGTATCAAAGATACAGGGATCGGTATGAGCGAAGAGTTCGTTGCCCATATTTTTGAACCCTTCGAAAGGGAAAAGAGCACCACCCTCAGCGGAATACCCGGGACGGGCCTTGGAATGGCAATTACCAAAAATATTGTGGATATGATGCAGGGAACGATCGAGGTCAAGAGCCAGAAGAATGTGGGGTCAGAATTTACGGTTTCCTTTACCTTCCGTTTAACTGCAGGGACGCCGGTGGTTCATGAGATACCGGAGCTTAAAAATTGCAGGGCGCTGGTAGTTGACGATGATTTTAATTCCTGCGACGGAGTTACCTATATGCTGGGACAGCTTGGAATGCGGGCGGAGTGGACCTTATCCGGAAAGGAAGCCGTACTGCGTACCAGACAGGCGGCAATGCGCGGGGATGATTATTCTGTATATATTGTTGACTGGCTTCTGCCGGATATGAACGGGGTTGAGGTTACCCGCAGGATTCAGAAGGAGACAGACGGGAAGGTGCCGGTAATCGTACTGACTGCCTATGACTGGTCTGATATTGAGGAAGAAGCCAGAGAAGCCGGCGTCAGTGCTTTTTGCAGCAAGCCGCTTTTCCCTTCGGAGTTAAGAAGCTGTCTGCGTTCGGTACTGGATACGGCATCGGAAGAAACCGCGAAGGAAGAGCAAAAGACCAGAAGACAATGGACAGGGCGGATCCTGCTGGCTGAGGATAACGAATTGAATCAGGAGATTGCGGTGGCTATTTTGGCGGAGGCAGGCTTTCACGTGGATGTTGCCGGGGACGGCCAGGCTGCCGTGGATATGCTTAGGGAATCCGAACCGGGATATTATCAGTTGGTGCTGATGGATGTTCAGATGCCTATGATGAACGGCTATGAGGCGACTAAGATAATCCGTAAACTGGAAGATAAAAAGCTCTCCTCCATACCGATTCTTGCCATGACAGCCAACGCTTTCGAGGAGGATAAGCGGGAAGCTTTGCGGTGCGGAATGAACGGCCATATTGCCAAGCCTATTGATGTGGATAAACTGTTTGATATGATGGACGAAGTGATTGCATAGACAACGGACTGCCCGGCAAAACCGGGCAGTCCGTTTTATAATGGGGGCCTGTCCATCGGGAATTACCGTCCTGTAAACACGGCAACGGAACGGGGGCGCATGATAAATTCCCGCTCAATCCGGACCTCTTGTCCTTCGGGATAGAAGTAGCGCCCGTTTTCGTCTCCCCAGGTGTTGACGCTTAAATACCATGCACAGCGGTGGCTCAGCTCAGGAACTGTGATTCGGACATCTTCCCAATAGGCATTAATCGCCACATATACCAGATCGTCTTTTCCGGTCTCGGTATTATATCCGGCAAAGCTGACGGCAAAGGTCATGGAATCCCTGGGAATGTCAGATTCCTCCGAATTTGTGCAGTGAGTGCGAAGTGGAGCCATGCCGCAGATCGCATCCGGCAGCTTTTTGCGGATGACAGGATGCCTGCGCCGGTAATGGATCATAAATTTGAAAAATTCAAAAAAGTCCCGATTCTTTTCCAGCAATTCCCAATTCAGCCAGGAAATCTCATTGTCCTGGCAATATGCGTTGTTGTTGCCGGACTGAGAATTGCCGAACTCGTCCCCGGCAAAAAACATGGGAGTCCCCCGGCTGCACATCAGCACGGCACAGGCATTGCGCATCATGCGGAAACGCAGGCTTAATACTTCGGGATCCTTGGTATCGCCTTCAATCCCGCAGTTCCAGCTTCTGTTGTCGTCGGCGCCGTCCGTATTGTTCCAGCCGTTTTCTTCGTTGTGCTTTTCATTGTAGGAATACAGGTCATATAAGGTAAAACCGTCGTGGCAGGTGAGGAAGTTGACACAGGAATTGTATCCGGCATAATTATTGTTGTTGTCGGAATAGTAACCTCCATAGAGATCGCCGGAGCCTGAAATACTTCTTGCGGCGTCCCAGCAGCACCAGGACTCTCCCTTTAGGAAGCTTCGGATCGAATCCCGGTAGCGGCCGTTCCATTCTGCCCAGCGTTTGCTTGCAGGGAATTTTCCCACCTGGTACATTCCGCCTGCATCCCAGGCCTCTGCAATCAGCTTGACATTGCGCAGCACTGGATCCGTGGCCAGAAGCTCCAAAAGAGGAGGATTGTTAAGCGGGGAGCCGTCCTCGTGCCGCCCCAGGATACTGGCAAGGTCAAAGCGGAAACCGTCGATCCGGTAGCTCACCGCCCAATAGCGCAGACATTCCAGAATCAGCAGACGGACAATGGGATTATTGCAGTTCAGGGTATTTCCGCAGCCGCTGAAGTTATAATAATTTCCCTCAGGAGTCAGCATATAGTAAACCTTATTGTCAAAGCCCTTGAAGCAAAAGGTCGGCCCCAGTTCATTTCCCTCAGCGGTATGGTTGAATACCACATCTAAAATCACCTCAATGCCATTGTCATGAAAGGCCTTGATCAGTTCCTTCAGCTCAGTCCCCTCCTGATTATATTCATCGGTAGAAATATAACTGATATTGGGGGCAAAAAAGCCGACGGTGTTATAGCCCCAGTAATCATACAGGGGTTTGCCGTTTACCTCCCGGGAATTCATGGTTTCGTCAAACTCAAAAATCGGCATCAGCTCTACAGCGTTGACACCCAGTTCTTTCAGATAAGGAATTTTCTCCACCAGCCCGGCAAAAGTGCCGCGGTGGGTAACTTTCGAGGAAGGATGATAGGTGAAACCTCTCACATGCAGCTCATAGATAATCAGATCGCTCATGGTACGGGTAGACTGCGGCATTTCTCCCCAGTCAAATACATCCCTGACTACCCGGGCGTGATAACCGCCGAATTTCCGGTCTCCCCAGGGTCTTTGTCCGGCCACGGATCTGGCATATGGATCAAGCAAAACGGCATTGCGGTCAAAAATCAATCCGTTTTGGGGATCATAGGGGCCGTCGATTTGATAAGCATATTCAAATTCTTCAATGTCCAGTCCGAACACGATCATGGAATAGACATCTCCGATTTTGTAGGCGTCGGGAAAGGGAATCCTGGCATAAGGCTCTATGCCGTCCCTGTGAAAAAGAAGAAGTGTACAGGAAGTCCCATAATGAGTGTGAACTGTAAAGTTTACGCCGACCGGCAGCATCATGGCGCCATGTACGTCAAATAAACCGGGCCTTACCGGAAAGCCCTCAATTTCTGCCATGGGGGTCAATGATTTATGGATCTCAGGGACATACTTTTGTGTGTAAAGTTTCAAATATTACCTCCTTTCAAAAGCTGATCCGATAACAAAAAGTGTTTCATCAGTATAGCCGATAACCTGAAAAAGTGCAACAGAAATCAATGCAAAAGTAAAAAAAATAGTAAAATACTTGTATTATTTTGGATAAAAAGATAAAATAAAAAGAGTTTGGCACAGGGATTTGCAATTCCAATATATTATCTTATAAGGACTTATCAGGAGAAGATATATATATGGAAGAAAAACGTTTTGCCAACAGCTTTACAAATACCTGCAGCTTTGCCGGAATAAGGCCGATTATGGTGGATCTGCCTTATCCTCCCACCATGGTCAGGGGAAGGAACCAGGCTTATGCCAATCTGCTCAGCGTAGATTATTGCGGCTCGGTGTCTGAATTGTCCGCTATCACACAGTATATCAATAACGAAACCCGTTTATCCTGTGAAAAGTGCTCTCTGGCCAAAACTCTTCTGGGAATTGCCGTCGCCGAGATGATGCATTTACAGAAGCTGGGGGAACTGATCTATCTGCTTGGGGGGAAAGTGGATTTTGCCGCAAGAGGCTGCAATACAAGGCCAAGGCTGTGGACGCCGGATTATCTGGATATTCCGGAAAATGCGGTAAAAATGATTACCGCGGATATGGAAGCGGAGAGAGCGGCCATCAACCAGTATGAGATGCATATGGATATGATTGAGGATGACTGCGTGAACGCAGTCCTTGCCAGGATCATCAAAGATGAAGAATATCATATCATGCTGCTTAAGGTATTGAGAAATGAGTTGACATAAAAACACAAAACAAGGAAGGCCTGGCTCTGGAGAGATTTGCCTTCAGGGCCGAAATGAAAGAGGCGGGCGCCGGTATACGGCGTCCTGTCTCCTGTCAGCCGATTTGAAAGGAGAGTACATAAAAATTATGTGGGAGAGCTTACTTCGCCTGGACGGAAATATTCTATTGTTTATCCAGGACGTGATCAGGAATCCCTTTCTGGATCCTGTTATGAAAATAATCACTACTCTTGGAAACGCAGGTATCTTATGGATTATGGCCACGATTCTTCTGCTGATTCCGAAACAGACAAGGAAGGTGGGAATATTCAGCGCCTGCGCGCTGCTGGCCTCCCTTCTTGTAAACAACATTCTGATCAAAAATCTGGTAGGGCGGGTCAGGCCCTATTATGCGGTTGAGGGACTGATCCCCATTGTGACAAAGCCCTCGGAATTTTCCTTTCCCTCCGGCCACGCCGCCAGCTCCTTTGCATCGGCCAGCGTATTTTACAGGAAGCTTCCAAAAAAATACGGAGTTTTGGCAGTGGTCATGGCCGGACTGATCGCTTTGTCCCGGCTCTATGTAGGGGTACATTATCCGACGGATGTGCTGGCGGGAATCATAAGCGGCATAGGATGCGGTTATTTAGGAGAGCGGGCAGTGACAGGCCTTCAGGCACAAAAAAAGGGGATGCTTTCACATCCCTCTGAATAAAAACGCGCCCTTGGGCGCGCTTTTTAGTCTGAGCCTGCGCCTTTGATTAATCCTGGGCGGCCATGGCGCCCAGCACATGGCTGGCATAGTCGGAGAAAAGCTGTCTGTTTTTCTTGATTTCATCGGTTAGTTCAAAAAACAGTTCCTTTCCCTCATAATCCCTCTTGAAAAACGGTTCTACCATGACCTTCCATTGAGGAAGATAACAGGAAAATTTCCTGGTATAGCAGTTGGCGGCCGTTGCCTGTTCGCGGTAATCCCTGTCTACAAAGGAAGAGATTGCCTTGTGGAGCGCCATATCCTCGGTGGGAAGATAGTAGTAATCCTTATAGTTTGCATAAAAATATTTCAGCTCCTCCTCATAAATGGGAACAATTAAGGTTCCCTCATGGCCCTCGCCCTTAAAATGGCATCCCCGTCTCATATAGGAAACAGGAACCGGAAGAGGGGAGGCAAAGACAAGCTGGAGCATCAGCTCTTTTCTTGGGACGCCGTGAATATCATTGTAATAATTTGCCTGAACCTTGCGCGCCTTGATGCTGTTGTTAAACAGGTCATAGTAGGCAAGCATGGGCAAAATCTCAAGCATCCCCTTCATATCGTCGGAATTATGCTGTAGAAGAGTGTGATACAGATTATAATCATGGGAAAAAATAAACTCCCGGTATACCCGTATCAATTCTCCGCCGCTGAAAGTATCCTCCCGCTTCACCTTTAAAAAGAGCTCTACGGTTTTTAGCTTGCAGTCGGAAAGCTTTAAGAAATTTTTGTACGGGGCAATTCTGCGGTAAATATCCAGACCCTCCATCTCATTAAACTTACAGGTCAGCCCATATTGGCTGGCTTTGCGTTTGATAAAAGGAAGGTCAAAGCTGTTGCCGTTATAATGGATCAAATAGCTGTACTTTTGTGCAAAAGCCAGAAATGTACGGATCAGTTCAGGCTCTTCATCGGGAGACTGAGCAAACCACTGTCTGATGATCCAATTCCCTTCCGAATAAAATACGCACCCTATTAAGTAAACGGCGGATTCGGAAGAAATAAAACCGGTGGTTTCAATATCCAGAAACAGTATTTGTTCCAAAGGGGCCAGATGTTCCAGCGGATATTTTAACTGAAAATTGCCGAGAATAATCTCTTCTGTTTTCATTGGTACCTCCTCTAAGCTTTCCCGGAACTTGTCTTGTCAGATATGCAGATTATTTACAGGAAACGCCATAAAGCTTTATGACGTTTCCTGTAAGCTTATTCAGCGGTATCTGACTCGGAAGATTTATCTGTCAGCCTGTTCATGGCTGTGTGTGCGGAATCAATCCCCGCCCCTGAAACCATGGTGCAGCGGCCGTCGAAATAGGCGTCCTCGTCAATCACAAGGGATTTAGCGGCAATATCACCTACGATCTTGCCGGTGGAGAGCAGCTCTAATTTGCCGTGAACAGTGAGATCTCCTGTCACCTCACCGGAAATGACTACGTTCTGGGCGGCTATGTTGCCCCGGATCTGTCCCTCAGGCCCAATAATCAGTTCCTTTTCACAGGTGCAGTTGCCGTTTACTGTGCCGTCTACACGGATTGTCTCCGGCGCTCTCAAATCGCCGTCAAACACGGCTCCTTCCCCGATCAGTGTACCGACCTTTGTCCGTGATTCCACAGAAGAACCGGTGTTTTTGTTTTTTCCTATCATTGTGATACTCCTCCTTTTATCCTTTCGCATCTATGACGTTAAGCGGATCTATGGGTTCATCCTCAAAGACGACCTGATAGTCCAACTGCGTATTGTCAAAGGTAATGACAGCCAGTATATCGCCTGCTTTTACCTGGGTATTTTCTTCCAACCGCAGTTCCGCCATCTGCCGGCACATATAACGTGTCTTGTAGCCGTTTCCATGTTCTAACTCGATGATCAGCGGGTAGGTTTCGTCGTTAGTGATTGCGCTGACTGTCCCGTCCCCTGCTGCAATGAGATTATTTTCTGTATGTGTATTGATGGAAATATATGGCGCATCTTCCGTATAAGCAGCCATCAGCATTCCCATTTCCGAAGAAGGCGAAAGATGGGGAATTGCGGGATCCGAATCGGATTCTTCTTCCTCATCCCCGGCAGGGGCTGACGCTTCTGCCGGCGTATCGCTTTTGCCTGCCAGCAGCAAAAATTCATTTTCTCTGGCAAGAGCCTGTTTTTCTTCTTCCAGGGCCCTTATGTCCTCCTCCCGGGCAGCAAGCTGATCCTTAAGATCCTGGTTCTGCCTGTAACTTACAGGGAGTTGAATTATAAGCCACAAAACAGCGGCGCAAATAACAAATAAGGCCAAAAAAAGAATGCGGACGCTGGACGGTGAAATATGAAACTGTCTTCCCTCCCTCCCGATATGTGAAATCACGAGTATGGAAAAGGAGTCCTTATGTATATGCTTTTGACGTTTCATGCAAAGCCCCCTTCTGCCGACCATTGCTTTTGCGTATATTTAATATATGTAGCCCCTATTATACCATATTCGAAAAAGGTGAGCAAATAATTATTTTTCAGAAAACAAACCGGGCCGGCGGAATGTGGGAAAATGGAAAAAATTTTACATAAAAGGAAGAAATCAGATAAAAACAGACAAAGTATTGTTGTCAATCTGAGAAAAAAATAGTATATTAAAAAAATACAACAAATATCAGACGGAAAGAAGGGAATTAAGTGGCAAGATTAACATTTGCAGGGGGGATACATCCTTATGACGGGAAAGAGCTGTCTAAGGATAAGCCGATCAGGGAGATCTATCCCAAAGGGGATCTCGTATTTCCTCTGTCTCAGCATATCGGCGCTCCGGCACAGCCCATTGTCAAAAAAGGAGACAGGGTTCTTGCTGGACAGAAAATAGCCCAGGCAGGAGGGTTTGTATCCGCTCCGATTTATGCGACCGTTTCGGGGACAGTCAAGGCAATCGAACCGAGAAGAGTGGTGACCGGCGACAATGTGATGAGTATCGTCGTCGAAAACGACGGTCTGTACGAAGAGGTGGACTGGCCAGAGGTTCCGCCTTTTGAATCGCTTACCAGAGAGGACAAAATAGAGAGGATCCGGGAGGCCGGTATCGTCGGCATGGGCGGGGCGGGGTTTCCGACTGCCGTCAAGCTTTCCCCCAAGGAGCCTGAAAAAATAGAATATGTGATCGTGAACTGTGCGGAATGCGAGCCGTATCTTACCTCCGATTACCGTAAAATGCTGGAGGAGCCGGAAAAGCTCATCGGCGGACTTAAGGTTTCAATGAGCCTGTTTGAAAATGCCAGAGGGATTCTTGCGGTGGAGGATAACAAGCCGGACTGTATCTCCAAACTCAAAAAATTAACCCAGGATGAAAGCAGGATCACAGTCAAAGCCCTGAAAACCAAATATCCCCAGGGCTCGGAGAGGCAGCTTATCTATGCCACGACGGGACGGGCGATTAACGCCTCCATGCTTCCGGCAGATGCGGGATGTGTGGTCAACAATGTGGATACGGTGATTGCCATTTACAATGCGGTGATCTGCGGCAGGCCCTTAATGTACCGGATCGTGACGGTAACCGGGGATGCCATTGCCCAGCCCCAGAATTTTAAGGTTAGGATCGGCACCAATTACCATGAGCTGGTGGAGGAGGCCGGGGGCTTTAAGGAGCAGCCGGTGAAAATTATTTCGGGCGGCCCTATGATGGGATTTGGTATTTTTGATCTGGATGTCCCTGCTACAAAGACCTCCTCGGCGCTTCTGTGCCTGACAAAGGATGAAGTCTCGGCCATGGAGCCCAGCGCCTGCATCAATTGCGGCAAATGTGTGGAGGTCTGCCCGGGAAGAGTCGTGCCCAGGAAGCTGGCGGATTATGCGGAGCATTATGAGGAAGAGGCTTTCCTCAAAAATAACGGCATGGAGTGCTGTGAGTGCGGATGCTGCAGCTTTATTTGTCCTGCCAAGCGCCCTCTGACCCAGATGATCAAGTCAATGCGCAAGATGCAGCTTGCAAAAAAGCGCCGCTGAGAGAGTGCAGGCGTTTTGGGCAAAGCTTTAGAGGCCGGCTTATCGATTAAAATAACTAGGAGGAAAAATAATGAGCGGTTTGATGAAGGTTTCATCCAATCCCCATATCAGGTCAAAGGTCACCACCGGCAATATTATGCTTGCCGTGGTGATTGCGCTGCTTCCTGCGGCAGGCTTTGGCATTTACAATTTCGGGCTGGATGCGCTTATTTTAATACTTGTTACGGTGGCTTCCACTGTGCTTACGGAATATCTCTATGAACTTGCCATGGGCAAAAAGATCACCATAGGGGACTTTTCAGCGGTGGTGACAGGGCTTCTTTTGGCCCTGAATCTTCCCTCGACGGCTCCCTGGTGGATTGGTGTAATCGGCGGCGTTTTTGCCATTTTGGTGGTGAAAATGCTTTTTGGAGGGCTGGGACAGAATTTTATGAACCCTGCCCTGGGTGCAAGATGTTTTCTTCTTATTTCTTATACCTCTATCATGTGCAACTTTGAGTGTGACGCCTACTCCGGCGCAACGCCGTTGGCTGCACTGAAGGGGGGAGAGCAGATCAATCTTTTAAATATGGTGATCGGCAAAACGGCGGGAACCATCGGAGAGACCTCTATGATTGCAATCGTGATCGGCGCCTGCTTTCTGATTCTTTTGGGGGTGATTGACCTGAGAGTACCTGGAAGCTATCTGGCCAGCTTTGTCCTGTTTCTGATTTTCTTTGGAGGACACGGGCCGGATCCCGTATTCATCAGCGCGCATCTGGCAGGAGGCGGACTCATGCTGGGAGCCTTCTTTATGGCGACGGATTACGTCACAAGGCCGGTAACCAAAAGGGGGCAGTATGTATTTGGTATAATTCTGGGAATTCTTACGGGGATTTTCCGTATTTTCGGCCCTTCGGCAGAAGGAGTTTCCTACGCCATTATCCTGGGCAATTTGCTGGTTCCGCTGATTGAAAAGCTGACCATGCCCAGAGCCTTTGGAAAAGGAGGGGAGAGAGCATGAAAAAAGAAGCCGGTATGGGGGCAAATATGGTCAAAGATGCGGCCGTCCTGTTAGTGATTACCTTATTTTCCGGATTGATTCTGGGATTTGTGTTCCAGATTACCAAGGAGCCCATAGCTTTGGCGCAGGAGCGGGCCGCCAAGAAAGCCTATTCGGAGGTGTTTCCCGCTGCCCAGGAGTATGAGCCGATTGAGGATTTTTCTTTAGACTCCCTGTCTTTGGACAGTACATGGCTGGAGGCCGGATATGAGGGAGTTTCCATCGAAAATGTGCTGAAAGCCATGGATCAGGACAAAGCCCTGTTGGGATATGTGCTTACGGTAACTTCCCACGAGGGATACGGCGGAGACATTACCTTCACCATGGGGATTGCAGGCGACGGAACCTTAAACGGGATCTCCATTTTGAATATTTCCGAAACCGCAGGCCTTGGCATGAAGGCGGAGGAAGTGTTAAAGCCCCAGTTTTCGAATAAGAAGGTTTCTGTTTTTACATATACCAAAAACGGCGCTGTTTCCGATGACCAGATTGACGCCATCAGCGGCGCCACCATCACCACAAAAGCGATGACTAATGCAGTCAACGGAGGCCTTTACTTTTTCCAGACACAGTTAGGAGGTGGCGGCGATGAAACAAAATAGCATAATGGAGCGGTTGGTAAACGGGCTTATAAAAGAAAACCCTACCTTTGTATTGATGCTTGGCATGTGCCCCACGCTGGCTGTCACCACATCGGCAGTCAACGGGCTCGGTATGGGACTTACCACCATGGTGGTTCTTGCGCTGAGTAATATGTTTATCTCTCTGCTTCGGAGAGTGATACCGGATAAGGTAAGGATTCCCGCTTTTATCGTGATCATAGCGTCCTTTGTGACGGTGGCGGAGCTTTTGCTCAAGGCCTTTATTCCGTTTTTGTACAGCGCCCTTGGGCTGTATATTCCCCTGATCGTTGTAAACTGTATTATCCTCGGCCGTGCGGAAGCCTATGCCTCCAAAAACGGCGTGGTCTCTTCCCTTTTTGACGGAATCGGCATGGGACTGGGATTTACCTTTGCGCTGACCGTAATCGGCGCCATCCGGGAGCTGTTAGGGGCGGGAGAGGTGTTCGGCTTTTCAGTGATGCCCCAAAGCTATGTGCCCTGCAGTATTTTTGTGCTGGCGCCGGGAGCCTTCTTCGTTCTGGCCGCTCTGACGGCCATCCAGAATAAGGTAAAAATTGCCGGGGAACGCAGGGGCAGGGATATGTCAAAGATACAGTCAGGCTGTAACTTTGACTGCCAAAGCTGCGGCGAGTCAGGCTGCAGCAGGCGGCTTGTGGAGGAATCCGCCCAAAAGTCCAAAAAGGAGAAGGAGGTAAACAATGGTTAAGGATTTACTGATCATACTTATTTCATCCTCGCTGGTCAGCAACGTGGTTTTAAGCCAGTTTCTGGGGCTTTGCCCCTTCCTTGGAGTATCCAAAAAGACAGAGACGGCGGCAGGGATGGGGACGGCGGTTATTTTTGTCATTACCCTGGCTTCCGCAGTGGCAGGCGTCATTTACAAATATATTCTGCTGCCCTTTGACCTCACTTATCTGCAGACCATCGTGTTTATTCTGGTGATTGCAGCGCTGGTACAGTTTGTGGAAATGTTCCTCAAAAAATTTATGAAATCCCTGTACCAGGCTCTTGGGGTTTATCTTCCGCTGATCACTACCAACTGTGCGGTGCTCGGAGTAGCCCTTACCAATGTGCAGAAGAATTATGGAGTTTTAACCGGCATCGTAAACGGCTTTGCCACGGCTCTTGGTTTTACAATAGCCATTATTATTCTGGCCGGTATCAGAGAAAAAATGGAATATAATGATATTCCGGAATCCTTTAAGGGAATGCCCATCGTGCTGGTAACGGCAGGACTTATGGCAATTGCCTTCTGTGGATTTTCAGGACTGCTGTAGGAGGTGAGGATATGGAAATGACAGGAGTTTTGCTATCAGTAGCCGTGGTAGGCGGCGTGGGGCTGTTTATCGGCGTATTTTTGGGAATTGCATCCATCTGCTTCCGGGTTCAGGTAGACGAAAAGGAGGAGGCTATTTTGGCCGCCCTTCCCGGCAATAACTGCGGCGGCTGCGGATTTCCGGGATGCAGCGGCTTGGCGGCCGCGATTGCCAAGGGGGAGGCGCCGGTAAATGCCTGCCCCGTAGGAGGAGAACCGGTGGGAAAGACAATCGCCCAAATCTGCGGCGTCGAGGCCGGAGAAAGTACCAGAATGACGGCCTATGTGCAATGTCAGGGAGACTGTGATAAGACCACCTTGGACTATGAATATCACGGGGTGGAGGACTGCCGTATGCTGTCCTTTGTGCCAAACGGCGGCGCTAAAAGCTGTAATTATGGCTGCCTGGGCTTTGGAAGCTGCGTCCAGGCCTGTCCCTTTGACGCTATCCATGTTGTAAACGGCGTTGCAGTTGTGGATAAGGAGCGGTGTAAGGCCTGCGGCAAGTGCGTGGAGGTCTGCCCCAAGAACCTGATTTGCCTGATTCCCTATGATGCCAAATATACAGTGGCATGCAGCTCTAAGGATAAGGGGCCGGTGGTGATGAAGGACTGTACGGTGGGCTGTATCGGCTGCCAGCTCTGCAAAAAGAATTGTCCGGCCCAGGCGGTAACCGTGACGGACTTTAACGCCACGATTGACTATGATCAATGTGAGGGATGCGGGATCTGTGCGCAGAAATGCCCCAGGAAATCAATTGTAGCTCATTAACATAGGAGGGATAATATGCAAAGTAGCAATGTACAGGTAAGACTGGGAAGTACGGAAATTATTGTAAACAAAAACGGCTTTGGCGCCCTTCCTGTCCAGAGGGTCAGCAGGGAGGAGGCGGCCGGGCTGCTCAGAAAGGCCTTCGAAGGGGGAATCCGTTTTTTTGATACGGCAAGAGCCTACAGTGACAGCGAGGAAAAGCTGGGCCTGGCCTTTGAGGGTATGCGGGACAAAATTTATATTGCCACCAAGTCGGGGGCAGGCACCGGCGAGGGAATGGAAAAGGATTTGGAGAAAAGCCTTTCCATGCTCCGCACCGATTATATTGACATTTACCAGTTCCATAATCCTTCTTTCTGCCCCAAGCCGGGAGACGGGAGCGGGCTTTATGAGGCGGCCCTTGCGGCCAAGAAAGCCGGAAAGATCCGCCATATCGGCATTACCAACCATAAGCTGGGAATTGCCATGGAAGCCATTGAAAGCGGGCTTTATGAAACCCTTCAGTTTCCTTTCAGTTATTTGTCAACGAGTAAAGAAGAGGAACTGGTAGATGCCTGCAAAAAGGCTGATATAGGATTTATCGCAATGAAGGCTCTTTCCGGCGGCCTGATCACCAATTCTGCCGCCGCATATGCCCATGCCGCCTGTTATGATAATGTGCTGCCGATCTGGGGGATTCAGCGGGAAGCGGAGCTGGACGAATTTTTATCCTACATCAAAAATCCCCCTGCCATGACAGAAAAGATACGGGAAATCATCGAAAAAGACAAGGCCGAGCTGGCAGGGGATTTCTGCCGGGGCTGCGGTTATTGTATGCCCTGCCCGGTGGGAATCAACATTAATAACTGTGCCAGAATGTCGCTGCTTCTGAGAAGATCCCCTTCAGAAGGCTGGCTGGGGGAAGCGTGGCAGGAAAAAATGAGTAATATTGAAAACTGCATGCACTGCGGCCAGTGTAAAAGCAAGTGTCCCTACGGACTGGATACGCCGGCGCTTCTTGCCAAAAACCTGGAGGACTATAAAAATGTGCTTGCAGGAAAAGTCAGCGTCCGTTAAGGCTTTCTGAACTTCGGGCAAAAAGAAAATCAGACATATTGGGGCTAAAAATTTTCATAAATGAGACTGCCGTCTTCCGCAACGAAAATGACCTGGACATCAGGAAAGTTTTCCAGCAGGGAGGCGGCTTTTTCATAGCCTAAGACAAAACAAAGGGTGGAGAGGGCGTCCGCCCTGGCAGAATCCTGGCAGATGACACTCACCTGAGCCAGGCCGCTTTTGACCGGATAACCGGTCTGGGTGGAGAGAATGTGATGATACAATTCGCCCTCCTTTTCGAAGAAACGCTCATAGTTCCCGGAGGAGACGACGCTCTTGTCTGAAAGCTCCAGGGAGGTGAGGGGAGAGCCGTCTTTGGCAAAGGGATCCCGGATTCCCACCCGGAAGGGGGTGCCGTCCGGTTTGTTTCCCAGGGTAACCACATTGCCGCCGAGATTAATCAGCGCGCTGTCCGCTCCCTGGGAGATGAGATATTCCTTCATTTTATCCCCGATAAACCCTTTGGCAATAAATCCGAGATCGAGCCGGGCGTTCGGATCTGTGAGCATAACCTGATTTTCGCAAAAGGAAACGGCATGATAGTCAACATGGGCCAGCTCCTTCTCAATCCGGGATTGCTCCGGAACAATTCCCTGATTTTCCGAGCCGAAATTCCAGAGCCGGGAGAGGCCTCCGATGGTGGGATCCACCGCTGCGCCGGAAAGCTCGGCAAAATCGACAGCCATATGCAGCAGGGCCGCGGTATCCGGATCTACCGTTACCCAGGAGCCGTTGCTGTGATTGATTTTCCAGATGTCGCTGTCCTTTTTGGTTGCGCTGAGCAATTGCTCATAATGCCTGGCCAGCTCCATGCAGCCGTCCAAAAGCTTTTGTTTATCTTTTCCATAAATCCTGACGGAAATAACCGTATCAAAATAGAAGCCGGCGGCTTCAGAAGAAAAATTATCAACGCCTTTGTAGCTGCATCCCGTAAGAAGAAGGATCCAGGCAAAAAGACAGCATAAACTGATTTTGGAAAAAGAACGTATCATAGCGCCTCCGTGATTCAGGTTGTAAACAAAAGCGGTTTCGTGTATAATAGGCGGAGTATATCCGCTGTAAGCTATTATATAGTTTGGAGGATAAATTGAAAAGAGAAAGAGAGGAATTTCATGCGTTTACCTGACGAATACGAAGAGAGAGGCATGAGATCACCGGTAACCTATACCGTTATTGCGGTATCTGTCCTGGTCCTGGCGATCTTTGCCATTGTATTTATAAGTAATACCAGACCGAAAGGACGAAGAACGCCTGGAGACCGGATTGCACAGGCATCGCCTGAGCCTGCTGCCGAGGCGGAGATGGAGTTTGCCGAGGGGCAGGAGGATATTGAAACGCTTTACAGGGAGCACCGGCTCCGCTCGGAAGATTTGGATTTTTGGAATATGTATGAGGATGATTCGCCTCTTGTAATGGCTTCGCCCACCGAAAGCCCAAGCCCCACGCCCTCCCATGAGCCTACCGACGAGGAGCTGGCCGCGGACGGAGAGCATGTGAAGGTGACTTTAAAGGACGGCACAGAGGAGTGGATAAAAATTTCCAAAAAAATTCCGCTCTATACCTATGATTTTACCAATATTAAGATCACCGCCGGAAAAATGGAATATTATCAGGACGGGGAAAAAAGCTCCCGTCTGGGTGTCGAGCTTTCCAAAGACAGCGGCGAGGTGGATTTCGAGACGCTAAAAAGTAACGGAGTTGAATTTGTGCTGCTGCGTTTGGGGAGCAGAGGGTATGAGACCGGCCTGCTCAGCCTGGATGAAAATTTTACAGACAACATAACCAAGGCCCAGAGCGCAGGGCTGGAGGTGGGAGTCTCTTTCTTCTCCCAGGCGGTGACGAAAGAGGAAGCTCAGGAGGAGGCAAAATTTGTGGCGGATAACCTGCTTCCCTACAAAATCAATTACCCGGTGGTCTATGACATGGAGTATATTGTCAATGACAAGTCGCGGATTGAAATTCTCGGCGCAAAAGAAAAGACCGAGGTGGCGGAAGCGTTTTTGTCTGATCTGGAAAAGGCGGGGCATCATACCCTCATTTACGGAAATAAAAACTGGCTTTTAGGGGAAATTGAGGCTGAAAGACTTCTCACTAAATACGATGTTTTGCTAAACGATCAGTCTCCCGTACCGGATTATCCCTATCAATTCAGAATGTGGAAATATGCCGGGCGTCAGAAGATAGCCGGGGTGGAAAATGAAACCGCATATATTATAAGCTTTGTGGATTATAACCGCAGGTAACGAAATAAGTCAGGCCCGTTTTGGGCTGCGCAGAATAGATCCTGTTAAAAAAAGAACCGGCTGCCGGTTCTTTTTTTATTGCAATAAGCCGGCCCGCCGGGGCTGACAGGCTTGTCTGTACACTCTCTTTTTTTCTCAAAATCCCATGGCGTTTGCTGTTAAATTTGAAAGAAATTCCCCCAAATTGTAAATTTTAGAAATATTTTTGGCAGTAACTGTATAAAATATTAAAGAACTATTACAAAATTGTTCCACTTTTGAGTAAAGAAAGGACGTGTATTAAGCATGTATAAAAAATTTATAATGCAGATGTTTTTGTGTAATATGATATTTCTCTCAGGATGGTTTTGTGTAAAAGAAGTTCAAATAAGCAGATTTTCTGCCACTCCTGCCTTTAAGACAAGTTTTGACGGCGACTGTCTGCTTCCCAGGGTGGACAGGTTTTTTGGAATACCCAGGCAGGCGGCTTCCGGGCAGAGAATTGTAGATTATTCTGTTATGGAAAAAGAGTACAAGTATGATTTGTCTAAAGAAGATTATGAAGCCTTGCTGAAAATTGTACAGGCCGAGGCCGGAAACGAAGATGAAATGGGAAAAATGCTGGTAGCGGGAGTGGTGATAAACAGGGTGAACAGCAGAAGGTTCCCGGACACGGTTACAGAGGTGGTATTACAGCAAAAAGGCGGGGTATACCAGTTTTCGCCTGTTGCAATCGGCACCTACCATAAGACAAAGGCCAGTCAGGAAACCGTTGAGGCGGTGGAGAAGGTATTAAAGGGAGAGGATCACACCCAGGGCGCCCTTTATTTTGTCTCCAGAAAAAGCGCGGATCCGGATAAGCTCAGATGGTTTGATACCTCTCTTACCAGATTGTTTGAGCACGGAGGACATGAATTCTTTACAAACCCCTGACTCTTTTCATTGTAAAGCGCTCTGTTTTATGTTAAAATGGGTTGAAAATTTGGGAACCGGAAATTCGCGCCGAAGACAGCGCTTCCGGGTTTTGAAAGGAGCAGGGCTGTAGAATGGAAATTTTATATAACAGTACGAGAAGCAAAGACCAAAGGGTAACGGCATCCCAGGCAATCTTAAAGGGTCTCTCTGACGAGGGGGGACTTTTTGTGCCGGAGAAGATTCCGGCTTTGGAGAAATCCTTCGAGGAATTGAAGGAGATGACCTATGCCCAGACGGCCTATGAGGTGATGAAGCTTTATTTGACGGACTTTACGGAGCAGGAGCTGAAGGCCTGTATTTTAAAGGCCTATGACGATAAATTTGATACAAAGGAGATTGCCCCCTTAAGGCAGGCGGACGGCGCTTACTATCTGGAGCTTTTTCACGGGGCAACCATAGCGTTTAAGGACATGGCCCTGTCCATTCTGCCGCACCTGCTCACCACCGCTGCCAGGAAAAATCATGTGACCGACGAAATCGTGATACTCACGGCAACCTCGGGAGATACCGGAAAGGCCGCTCTTTCCGGTTTCGCGGATGTAGAAGGAACGCGCATTCTTGTCTTTTACCCCAAAAACGGCGTAAGCCCCATCCAGGAAAAGCAGATGGTAACGCAAAAGGGCAAAAATACATATGTGATCGGAATCCACGGAAATTTTGACGATGCCCAGAGCGGGGTGAAAAATATTTTCGGGGACAAGGCCCTTGCAGAGGAGATGAGAGAAAAGGGCTTTTTGTTTTCCTCCGCCAACTCCATCAATATCGGCCGGCTTGTGCCTCAGATTGTTTATTATGTGTATGCTTATGCCCGGCTGCTGAAAAAGGAATGGATCAGGAGCGGGGAGGAGATTAATGTGGTGGTTCCCACCGGGAATTTCGGCAATATCCTGGCTGCCTTTTACGCCAAACAGATGGGGCTTCCCATCCATAAGCTGATCTGCGCTTCCAATGAGAATAAGGTGCTCTATGATTTCTTCCGCTGCGGGACCTATGACAAAAACAGGGAATTTGTGCTCACCTCCTCCCCGTCCATGGATATTTTAATCTCCAGTAATCTGGAAAGGCTGATTTACCTGATTGCGGGAAATGATTCCGATAAAAACAGGGAGCTGATGGAATTGCTGGCGGGAAAGGGCTCCTATACCATCACGGATTCCATGAAAGAAAAGCTGTCCGACTTCTACGGGAGCTATGCCGGTGAAGAGGAAACCGCCCAGGCCATTCACGGCTTATTTGATAAGACGGGATACGTCATTGATCCCCATACCGGAGTTGCCTGCCGTGTCTATGAGAAATACCGCACAGAGACAAAGGATGAGACGAAGACGGTGATCGTTTCGACGGCGAGCCCTTACAAATTTACCAGAAGCGTCATGGATGCCATCGACTCAAAGGCGCATCAGGAGGAGGATTTCGAGCTGGCGGACATGCTTTCCCGGCGCCTGGGCGCAAGACTCCCCATGGCCGTGGAGGAGATCAGGACAGCTCCCGTCTTACACAAACGCGTATGCGAAAAGGATGAGATGAAACAGACAGTCAGAGAAATCCTGGGGCTGTAGCAGGATAATCCTGTCTTTTGCACCCTATGCATTAAAAAAACCGCTTTCCGGAAAAGAAAGCGGTTTTTGGTTTCTAGTTGTGCCGGTTCTGAATATCCACATAGACGCGGTCAGGACAGATCGGCTTGTAGGCCGGACGGATGATCTTCCCGTTGTTGGCCAGCTCCTCCATGCGATGGGCGCTCCAGCCGGAGATACGCGCCATGGCAAAAATAGGGGTGTAAAGCTCCATGGGAAGTCCTAACATGTGGTAAACGAAGCCGGAATAGAAGTCCACATTGATGCTGACGCCCTTGTACATCTGCCGCTCGTCTGCGATTACCTGGGGGGCAAGCCGCTCTACCAGGGAATAGAGGGCAAATTCCTTCTCCAGCCCCTTTTCCACAGAGAGCTTCTCAACGAAGGTCTTAAATATAACGGCACGGGGGTCGGATTTGGAGTAAATTGCATGGCCTACGCCGTAAATCAGGCCGGCGTGGTCAAACGCTTCCTTGTGGAGAAGCTTTCGCAGATAAGAGGCCACCTCCTCCTCGTCGGCCCAGTCCTTAACCTCCTGTTTCATTTCCTCGAACATCTGAACTACCTTAATGTTCGCGCCGCCGTGGCGGGGGCCCTTCAGGGAGCCGATGGCGGCGGCAATGACGGAATAGGTGTCGGTCAGAGAGGAGGTCACTACATGGGTGGTAAAGGTGGAGTTATTACCGCCGCCGTGCTCCATATGTAATACCAGCGCAACGTCTAAGAGCTTCGCCTCTAAGGGGGTGTAGGACTTATCCGGGCGCAGGATGCGCAGGATATTCTCTGCGGCGGAAAGCTCCAGGTTCGGCTGGTGGATAAAGAGGCTCTTACCGTCGTGATAATGGCAGTAGGCCTGGTATCCGTAAATGGACAGAAGCGGGAACATGCTGATGAGCTGCAGGCATTGCCTTAATACGTTGGGCAGGGTTACATCGTCGGCCCGCTCGTCGTAGGAATAGAGGGTGAGCACGCTGCGGGCCAGGGTATTCATCATGTCGCTGCTTGGGGCCTTCATAATAATATCCCGCACAAAGCTTGTGGGAAGAGAGCGGTAGCCGGAGAGCAGCGCCCGGAAATTATCAAGCTCTGTAGCGTCCGGAAGCTGATCGAACAGGAGGAGATACGTGATTTCCTCGAAACCGAAACGGTTGGCGCTGGTAAAGCCGTTTACCAGATCCTTTATGTCATAGCCCCGGTAGAAGAGACGCCCGTGCTCCGGGACCTCCACTCCGTCCACAATCTTCTTGGCGCGTACATCCGATATATTGGTAAGACCGGCCAGAACTCCCTTGCCGTTTAAGTCACGCAGCCCTCTTTTAACGTCATATTTCGTAAAAAGACCGGAATCAATAATGTCCGCCTTTTCACTCATTTTTGCCAGGCGTATAATGTCAGGTGTGACCTCAGAAAATACATTATAATCCATAAAAATCTCCTTTCTGTTGAATCGTTGAGAATTGTTAACCGGGTTACAGTGGGTGTATAATGTTAACAAGAACAATAGTGATATTGTCAGTTAATAACAAGAAATGAAAGAACATTTCAGAAAAAGTTAACAAATCTATATTAGCATGAAAAACCCTTTTCAACAAGTAAAAATCAAACTGTTTACAAAATATTTAGAAAAAAGAAACATTTTACCAATAAATAGTGCGCTTTAATTTGGAATATAAAAACTTTTAAAAAATGAAGCCGGTAAATATTGACTTTTAAAACCATGTTTGAGATAATACAATCAATGTGGCAATGCTATGCCCATTCCACGTACAAAAGAAGTTGTCATGCTTTAGGTCAAAAACAGTGTTTTTTTGTACGGGCATACGGCTTCTGGAAAATATACAACAATTTAAGGAGGACGAGTAATATGTCAACAAAAGCGTATTATCCCATTTCCGAGATCGGCAAAGGTAAGGTCGGTTTTTCCAAAACCCGTTCCATTATCGAGGCCGCTTTTTACGGAAACAACGTAGTTAAGGTTAACACTTTAAAAGAAGCTTATGAGTTAGCTAAGAATTCACCGGGAACTATCGTAACAGACATGCCTGTTAAGGATGGCGAGACCTTCGGCCTTGAAAAGGACGCAAAGGTTCTTCTGTTTAACGACGGCGCCGTAACGGGACGTTATGCCGCTGCACGCCGTATCAAGGGCGAGCCGGGGGTTGATGAGGCAAAGCTTGACAAGGTTGTTATGGACGCGATCTACAAGACCCGTTGGAAAACCATGTACCATGCAGAGTGTTTTGTAGGACTTGATCCGGAATTTATGGTAAAAGCCCACCTCCTTATTCCTGAAGGGGAAGAGAACCTCCTTTACAACTGGATGATCAACTTCCAGTATATGTCTGACGAATACGTTAAAATGTACAAGAATTCCAAGCCTGTGGGCGACGGAAACGAACCTGACATCTATATCTTTTCCGATCCCCAGTGGGCTCCCGAGGAAGCTCCCGACGTTGATTTTAGCTGCCTGAGCGATCCTTTGACCCTTTGCTATTTCGATACCAACCAGAACTGTGCAGCGATCCTTGGTATGAAATATTTCGGTGAGCACAAGAAGGGCACCCTTACCATGGCATGGGCTCTTGCCAACAGAAACGGTTATGCGGCATGCCACGGCGGGCAGAAGGAGTACACCCTTTCCGACGGAAGCAAGTTCGTAGCATCTGTTTACGGTCTGTCAGGATCCGGTAAGTCTACTCTGACCCATGCAAAGCACGGCGGCAAATATCCGATCACCGTACTTCATGACGATGCTTTTATCATCAACACAGATACCTGTGCTTCCGTAGCTCTTGAGCCTACTTATTTTGATAAAACCGCAGATTATCCTACAGGCTGCGCCGATAACGAATATCTGTTATCTGCTCAGAACTGCTCTGCAACTCTCGATGAGAATGGAAAGCTTCAGCTTGTAACCGAGGACATCAGAAACGGTAACGGACGTGCCATCAAGTCCAAACTCTGGAGCCCGAACCGTGTGGATAAGATTGACGCTCCTGTTAACGCAATCTTCTGGATCATGAAGGATCCTACCATTCCTCCGGTAGTGAAGCTCAAAGGTGCAGCGCTTGCTTCCGTTATGGGTGCAACTCTTGCAACCAAGACCTCCACTGCAGAGCGTGTTGCAGCAGGAACCGACTTAAATGCTCTTCGTATCGTTCCTTATGCTAACCCTTTCAGAACCTATCCTCTGGTACATGACTATGATAAGTTCAAGAAGCTGGTAGAAGAGAAGAACGTTGACTGCTACATTGTTAACACCGGCGATTTCATGGGAACAAAGGTTAAACCTGCCGATACTCTGGGCATTCTGGAAACCATCGTTGAGGGCAAGGCTTCTTTCGAGAAGTGGGGCAGCTTTGATGATGTAGAAATTATGTATGAGTGGGAAGGCAAGACCGCTGATTTCAGACCGAATCTTGATGACGCTGAATACAGGGCAGCTCTTAAGAACGCTATGCAGAACCGTGTAGATGCAGTTAAGGGCTTTGCTGAGAAGAAGGAAGGCTATGATAAGCTTCCTGACGAGGCTCTTGCAGCCGTTCAGAAGCTGGTTGATGCTCTCTAAAAACGACGATAGCCCGAATGGTTACTTGAAGAACCCCTTGGGCTGCGAATAGTAATTTTCAATAAAATGCGGGTATGATTTACCCGCATTTTATAGTTGTATTTTTTCCGCGAATTGGATATAATAAGATTAACCTGAAATGTGCGACAACTCTTGTTATTTTGAACCTACAGTTACTTTAAACGGGATTCCTATATCGTCGGGCGGCTGTCAAGCCTCCACTCATCAGAGGATTGCAGAGGAAGGCAAAAGTTCCGACTGCGGTCACCCACCTAGCTTAAGGCTAGGAGTCAAAAGACAAGAACCGGCATTTTGGGCCAACAGAAGAAAAAGCAGCCTGATTTAAGGCTGCTTTTTCTTGACGGCGGATGTCTGGCGAAGCCCGGGCATCCGTTGTTTGGGAATAGAACTGGGAAAGGCGCATATATTTCATGCAAAAAAGAGCACGGATCCTGTTTAAACTTATTTTGACAGCCGTATTATCCTTATTGTTTATCTGGCTGATTTATACAGATGAAAAAGTGCTGCAAAAGCATCTCACACAGCCCCAGGGGGAGCTGGTGAGGGCAGAGGATGTAATGATTTTAGCCGGAGAGCTGGGAAAGGCTCTCGATGATTCCGGCCGGGAGACGGTTTTGGAGGGGGAACTGAAAGCCTTCCAAAACCAATATTTCCCGCAATCGGAGAGCGGGCCGGCTCAATATGTTTCCTATGAGGCTTACATCGGCCTGCTGGACTTACTGCTCAAAAAGGACGGCGATGAAAGCCGGGCTGGGCAGGGCGGGGAAGACGGCCTTTTAAAAAATATTACATATGAAAATAAATATGAGGAAGAGTTCCTTCTTTTGAAGGATGACTGGTATGACAGCTTTGGCCGGATTCTTAAGTTTTATGGACTTGAAGATGTGATTCGGCTCATGGATGTCCCTGTTTTGTGCGGCAATCAAAATCTGGTGGGAGCGGAAGTCATAGGAGAGCGCCATCTTCTCGATTTAAGTGGTAAGGTTTACGGCTATATTTCCGGGGATTTTGCTGATCTGAAATTTATAACGGCCAGGGCCTATGTGAGAGAAAACAATCTGCTTACCCTGGTTGCGCTTACCTCTGACGAAAGCGCTCTTTCCAATGTGTGGATTATGGAGGCGGACGAAAGGGGCCTTCAGTTTTTTTATGAAGGATATGAGGTTTGGGCGGAGCAGGCTGCAGAGGCAGAGGACGCCTCTTTGATGCGGGAGCAGATCGGGGACATTTCCTTCCGGGACGGAAAGCTTTCGAATATTTCGGTGAAAAGGGAACGGATCGGCGGAAAGCTTCTGGGAATTACCCGGGAACAGGTGGAGGTGGAGGGCTACGGAAGCATTCCCGTGGATGATTCCTGTATAGGCTATCAGCTTTATGAAGAGCTGCGTATTGCCGATGCCGGCGAGCTGGCAATCGGCTATGACTTTGCCGATTTTGTGCTGGAGGAAGGGAAGGTATGCGCTTTTCTGATTACCCGGAAGGAATCCATGGAGAATATACGGGTTGCCATAAAGAGCGATGACTTTGGCAGTCTGTATCATGACAAGCTTGCATTTTCCTCACAGGAGGAATTAATCCTGTCTTACGGGAATTATGACGACAGAAAACAGGAGACAATCGCCGCCGGGGAGGAAGTGGTAATAGAGGCCGGAGGAAAATATCTTTCCGGGGAGAGGGTCAGTCTTTCTCCGGTTGCCTCATCAGGAAAGATCCGGGTGCTTTCCGGCAGGCGAAATCAGGGAAACGCGCAGTACCGGGGTAAAATGGAGATTGTGCAGACCGGGGAAGGGCTGGTTCTGATCAATGAGGTTTTGCTGGAGGAATACCTTTATTCGGTGGTTGCCAGCGAAATGCCCGCCCATTATCCCTTAGAGGCCCTAAAGGCCCAGGCGGTCTGTGCCAGAACCTACAGTTACCGCTATTTAATGCATCCGGGGTATGAAGACATCGGCGCTCATGTGGACGACAGTGAAAACTATCAGGTATATAATAATAAGGAAGAAAATGTAAACACTACCAAGGCGGTAAAGGAGACGGCCGGTATCCTGCTTATGTATGAGGATGCGCCTGTGAGCGCCTATTATTATTCCACCTCCTGCGGATTTGGCGCAGACGCAGGAGTCTGGGGGGCGGATCGGGCGGAGGAATTTCCATATCTGGATTCTGTCTATATTTCCGGAGAGGATGAGGAAAATAAGGAGATTTCCTATCTGACGCAGGAGCTTTCGCAGGAGGAAAATTTCAGAGACTATATCTCAAAGACGGATGAGAACGCCTACGAAAAGGACGAAACATGGTTTCGCTGGCATTACCGGGCCCAGGAGCTTGACGTCTCCCTTTTATCAAAAAAGTTAAAAGAGCGGTATCAGGCAGGACCCTCCAAAATCCTTACCTTTACCGGGGACAAAAGCCCGGATGATGAGGATGCCCTTTTTGAGGAAAAGGAACCTGAAAAGTTCCAAAAGGTATATAACATCCGCTGTATAAAGCGCAGGGCGGGCGGCGTTATGGATGAGCTTTTGATTGAGACAGATGAGGGGATCTATAAAGTAATTACCGAATACAATATCAGATATATTCTGAATCAGGGGGGTGAGGCTGTGGGCCAGAAGGACGTTCCCCTCACCTCATCCCTGCTTCCAAGCGCTTATATGATAATTGACACTGTCAAATCCGGCAAAACTGTGGTAGGATATAATATTGTGGGCGGCGGCTATGGCCACGGCGTGGGCATGTCCCAGAACGGGGCAAAGGCCATGGGGCTGGAAGGAAAAGATTACCAGGCTATTCTTTCCTTTTATTATCAGGACTGTGAGCCCTTCAAAATTTATTAATGGAAAAGGATTGAAAATGCTTAAGAGGTTATTGTTTATCGGATATGACTTTGGGAAACATATGGCAAGGCGTAATATCAGCGTGTTTGCCGCCAGTACGGCTTTTTTCCTGTTTTTATCACTGATCCCGGCGCTGATGCTTTTGTGCTCCATTTTACCCTATACCCCCCTGACCAAGGCAAATTTGATGTATCTGGCCAGAGAGATTTCCCCGGACGCCATGGACGCCTTGCTGGTCAGCATTATTTCGGATGTCTATGATAAGTCCATCGGAATCATTTCCGTTACGGCCATCGGTACGCTGTGGTCTGCCGGAAAAGGGATTTTGGCGTTGATGAGGGGGCTTAACTCCATCAACGACGTGGAGGAAAACAGAAATTATTTCGTGCTTCGGATGGTGGCCAGCCTGTACACGGTTTTGATGCTGATTGCGGTTTTGTTATCCCTGTTTATTATGGTGTTCGGCAAGTCTCTGATCGGCCTGATCGAAGGCTTTATTCCCCAGACATCCTACCTCTTTGACGTGCTGCTGCACTTTAGGACGCTGTTTGTGTGGGCGGTGCTCACCGTGGTAATCGCCCTGATGTATGCCTATGTGCCGGGGGCAAGGCAGGGGTTTAAAATGCAGCTTCCGGGAGCGGTTTTTGCCGCTGTGGGCTGGAGTGTGATGACCTGGGCCTTTTCCATTTACGTGGATGAATTTAACGGCTTCAACATGTATGGAAATCTGACCACCATCATTATTTTAATGCTTTGGCTTTATGCCGCCATGTATATTATTTTGGCAGGGGCCTATATTAACCGTTATTTTAAGCCGGCTTTCCAGTTTTTTATCGGCAAGAAAAAATATTGAAGGGACTTGCGCGTTTGGGAATTGAATTGCGCGGGTAAATAGGGTATGATGAAGGTAACCGAAAACGTAATAATAAGATTTTATGGCGTTTTCTATATCAGGAGCTAAAAAGGAGAAAAGATTATGGAGCAGAAAAATACCTGGGAGACTTACAATGAAAAGCAGCTACAGGCTTTGGAGGAGCTTGCCTGTGAGTACCGGAATTTCCTGGATGAGGGCAAGACAGAGCGGGAATGCGTGGACGCCATTGTCAATGCGGCAGAGCAGAAGGGATACCGTGATTTAAACACCCTGATCAGGGAGGGCAAAAGCCTGAAAAAGGGAGATAAGGTGTACAGCGTGTGCATGAATAAATCCGTAGCCATGTTCCGCATCGGAGAGCGGCCCATGAGCGAGGGAATGAACATTCTCGGAGCGCATATTGATTCCCCGAGACTGGATATAAAGCAGAAGCCTTTTTATGAGGACGGAGGCTTTGCCTATCTGGATACCCATTATTACGGCGGCGTAAAGAAATATCAGTGGGTGGCGATTCCTCTTGCCCTTCACGGAGTGATCGTAAAGAAGGACGGCACTACGGTAGAGGTGAACGTAGGGGAAAATGAAGATGATCCGGTATTCTTTGTATCTGACCTTCTGATTCATCTGGCCCAGGAGCAGTTGGAAAAGAAGGCGTCCAAAGTAATTGAAGGGGAAGCTTTGGATATTATTGTGGGAAATAAGCCCTTTATCTTCGGCAAGGAAGAGGAAGAGAAGCCAGAGGGCGACAAAAAGAAGAAGAAAAAAGGCGCCAAGGAGGCAGTGAAAAAGGGCATCCTTGAAATCCTTAAAAACACCTATGATGTGGAGGAGGAGGATTTCCTTTCCGCGGAGCTTGAGGTGGTGCCTGCCGGAAAAGCCAGAGAGGCCGGGTTCGACCGCAGTATGATCCTTGCCTACGGACAGGACGACAGGGTATGCGCCTTCACCTCCTTAAAGGCCATGCTGGATGTGGAGGAAACGCAGCGGACCGCCTGCTGCCTCTTAGTGGACAAGGAAGAGGTAGGAAGCGTGGGCGCGACTGGTATGCAGTCAAGATTTTTTGAAAACGCAGTGGCTGAGGTGATGAATCTGACAGGAGAATATTCGGAGCTGAATGTGAGAAGATGTCTTGCCGCTTCCTGTATGCTTTCCTCCGATGTGAGCAGCGCTTTTGATCCCACCTATGCCGCCAGCTTTGACAAGAAGAACGTGGCGTATCTGGGAGGCGGCATGGTATTTAACAAATTTACCGGCTCCCGCGGAAAGTCGGGCTCCAATGACGCAAACGCCGAATACATTGCGCATATCCGTCAGATTTTTGACGAGGGAAAGATTAATTTCCAGACTGCGGAGCTGGGCAGAGTGGATCTTGGCGGCGGCGGTACGATCGCCTACATACTGGCCCTGTACGGCATGAATGTGATCGACAGCGGTGTGGCAGTTCTTAACATGCACGCTCCATGGGAGGCTACCAGCAAAGCGGATGTGTATGAAGCAAAGAGAGGCTATGAAGTATTTTTAAAGAAAGCGGATATATAATGAACGGCGAAATGCTGAAAACTTCAGATTTCTATTTTGATCTGCCGCCGGAGTTAATCGCCCAGGATCCCTTAATGGACAGAAGCGCCTCCCGTCTGCTCGTCCTTGATAAAAATACGGGAGAGATAAAGCATGAGCAGTTTCGGAATATCATAAACTACTTAAACCCGGGAGATTGCCTGGTGCTGAACGACACCAGGGTAATCCCCGCAAGGCTTCACGGTATCCGGGAGGAGACAGGGGCCGCCATAGAGGTGCTTCTTCTTAAGCGAAAGGAGAAGGACGTGTGGGAAACCCTGGTAAGACCCGGCAAAAAAGTCAGACCGGGGGCAAAGCTCAGCTTTGGAGAGGGTCTTTTAAGAGGAGAGGTCCTTGAAATTGTGGAGGAGGGCAACCGGCTGATCCGCTTTCAATATGAAGGAATTTTTGAGGAGGTGTTAGACCGCCTTGGAGAAATGCCTCTTCCCCCTTATATCACGCATAAGCTGGAGGATAAGAACCGTTATCAGACTGTTTATGCCAAATATGACGGCTCGGCGGCGGCTCCCACCGCAGGACTTCATTTTACCCGGGATTTACTGGATGAAATAGCCCAAAAGGGTGTGAATCTGGCTTATGTGACGCTCCATGTTGGGCTGGGCACGTTCCGGCCGGTAAAGGCAGAGCGGATTACGGAGCACCATATGCATTCTGAAACCTATCAGATCACAAAGGAGGCGGCCGAGGTGATTAACCGCACCAGGAAAAACGGCGGGAGAGTGATCTGTGTCGGAACTACAAGCTGCCGCAGCTTAGAGAGCGCGGCAGAGGAGGACGGCACCCTCAGGGAATGCAGCGGCGATACAGAGATTTTTATTTATCCGGGCTATCGCTTTAAGGTGCTGGATGCCTTGATCACCAATTTCCATCTGCCGGAATCTACCCTTGTGATGCTGGTCAGCGCTTTAGCCGGAAGGGAAAAGGTGCTTAGGGCTTATGGGGAGGCCGTGGAAGAAAGATACAGGTTCTTTTCGTTTGGGGATGCGATGTTTATCTATTAACACCGTTTTCGTACATTTGTAAACAAGGATAAATTCAGAAAAAAGGCTTAGGAATGGGATTCCTGGGCCTTTTTTTGAAAAAATGTTAATTGGAAAAATACTGCTTGACGTGAGGCACATTCGCACGCTAAAGTATAGTTATCGAAAGGGGGAACCCAATATGCCGAACGTCATTTACACAAAAAAGGCAAGGAAAAGCATCAAGTCCCTGGACATAAGAGTAAAATACAGGGTAAAAGATGGAATTTAAAAAATTCCTTAAGAGATAAGGAAATAGGAGAAAAAGAGAGCGGCCGGAAACGATAGTTTCCATGTAAGTTTTCAATATCTCCGGAGATACCGACTGTGCAAGTTTTTTGAAATAGATATACTGCCGATCAGAAAGCTCTTTGGAAATCAAAAGGTGGCTTGCCTGTTTAACAAATTCTTCATCGGTTAGAACTGAATCCGCTCCCTCGGAGAGAGCATTGATTACAGCTCTGCTTTATTGAAAATGACAGAACCAGCCAGGAGTACAACCATCACGATCCATATCGAAATAATGATTGTACTTATATAATCCCAAGCAGAAAGGGTTTGTTCATAAATCATAGGAATTTGTACAATCGGGGAAAATCGCAGGAAGCTATTGTGGGGCTGCTGCAGAGAAAAATAAGCTTTATTTGTGAATACTACTCCTATAATGGAACACGCAACTGAAATTCCCATTGCCATAGTTGCTTTTCTTGTTATGATTGCAAAGAAGAAAAAAATCGTGGCAATTACCCAAAATAACGGCAAGGAGAGAAACAGGCTCTTTACAGCGTACATTAAGAGATAGGATAAAGCAGTTTCTGTTCCCAATGCTAAAAATGAAATGATCATAGAAACAGACATATATGAAATGATGATCATGGAACAGCCAAAGATATAGCAGCAATATTTTACCGACAGAATATGCAACCGTCTGTTTCCATAGGTGATTGCATAAATGACAGTACGGTTGGTGAAGTCATCCGTGCAGGAAAATCCCACATAGACCGCACACGCCAAAATTAAAATCATGCTATCTTTTCCCAAATTCAGTACCGTGTTTTCTGCACTGGAATATACCTGCGTAAAAATCGAAATGCCTGCACAGCAAATTAAAATGAAAGAGATTATCCATACTGAAATATCTTTTTTTAATTTATACAATTCTGCTTTCATTAAGTACATCATTATTGATAATCCTCCATGACCTTTTCATAATATTGCTCCAAACTATCTGCGGATTTAGAAATATCAGAGGAAGATACTTCTTTAAGGAGTCTGCCATTATGTAAAAAACCGTAGTCCGTTGCAACATGTTCTAACTCATTCAAAATATGACTTGAAAGAATGATTGAAATATGATGATCTGCGTTAAGCTTCAGAAGCAGTTTCCTGAATGCAATAATTCCCATTGGGTCAAGCCCGTTGGCGGGTTCGTCGAGGATGAGAATTTTAGGATTGTGGAGTAATGCCATCGCAAGTGCTAACCGCTGCTTCATGCCCAAAGATAAATGTTTTGCCTTTTTTTGCTTTTGACTATACAATCCCACTAATTCTAAAGTCTGATTTGCGCAGTCAATGTCTTTTTTTCCGCAATATTGCAGTTGGATGAGAGAGAGGTTCTCCAAAGCAGATAAATCAGGATACAGGGCAGGCGCTTCTATCATAAATCCAATATTTCTGCGCTGCTTTATCAGCTCTGCTTCTGTATTGGAATTCGCGAATACTATCTGGCCGGAGGTTTGCCGCGATAGCCCTGCCAAAATGCGAAATAATGTGGTCTTTCCGGCACCATTTTCACCAATAAGCCCGTAAATACTTCCGGCCGGCACCGATAAAGACACTTCCTGTAAAGCTATGGTGTTTCCATATTTTTTGCAAAGCTTATTTACTTTTAAGATATATTGTTCCATGCATTCTCCTTTTTCGATATTCCCTGATCGACTTATTTCTGAGGGGTATTCCAACACCAATCAAAAGCCCTGCGATTAAAACAGTAAATTCCCCATAACTGATATAGGTAATGTACTGGTAGGTTCATCCAATATCAATAATTTTGCGTCATACGAAAAAGCACAGGCGAGCATCAGTCCCATAATATATCCTTCTGGCAGAGTAAAGGTGATGTCATGTAACCGGAAACTCTCAAAAGACTTTGAGAGATTTCTTACTTCTAAATAATTATTCATCTGTTTTTTCCGCCATTAAGATACGCAAAAGATGATGTAATTCTTCTTCGGAAAGATTCGCAACCCGCGCCGCGCTTATTGCTTCTGATAAGCTATTTTCTATTTTGCAAATTAGCTGTTCTCTCAAAAGTTCAGAACCCTGTCCTAAAACAAAACATCCCCGCCCTTGAATATTCTTTACAAATCCCTCCTGTTCTAATTCTGTATATGCTCTCGTTACAGTCAAAACACTGATCTTTAATTCTTTGGCAAGTGTCCGTAATGAGGGAAGCGTTTCGTCCGCCTGTAAATTACCAGACATAATAGCCGATTTCACTTGCTGCTTAATTTGCTCATATATCGGTACATCCGATATATTTGATATAATGAGTCTCACAATTCCCCTCCTAGCTGCCCATACTGTTATACTATTATACATAACAGCATAACACACAAAACACAGCAAAGCAAGAGCCAGCAGAAAAATTACCTATTGTGGACAGGGAGCTGTGGCAATTGATTATCATGATGTCATTAAGGCAGGTTCAGGCGTTTTCACCATGCTCTGCAAGATGGAACGACTGGCGCAGGCGGCAAAGAAGAAGGAGCTGCAGGGCGATGATACCGTGTTGCATTTTATGAGGATCTTTTTATTCCCGCGAGCAACGAGCCAAGTGGCTGCTTGCAGACATTTGGCGACTGCCGCGAGGGTCAAATACCCCGCTGCTCTGCAGCGCTGTAAGTTTGATACCCCGTTGCTTGCAGCGGGGTCTTTGATTTATCAGAATTAGTCACGGAAGTATTGCGCTGCTGCTATAATCTGACGAAATAAAAACTGAAAACAGGATGAATCCTATGTGCAGCGTCAGAGGCGCTCTATTGTGAGAATAGCTGGCATGCTCAGAGAGATGGAATTTAGGAGGAAACTTAAAATGTATGAATTGGTACAAGTCAGTGAGAAATGCTATTACATAAACTGCCCGGCGAAGATAGGCGTCTATGCGGCGGACAAGGATCATGTCTATCTGGTTGACAGCGGGAATGACAAGGATGCGGGGCGGAAGGTTAGGCAGATACTGGATAAGAATGGATGGCGTTTGGCGGCGATACTGAATACTCACTCCAATGCTGACCATATCGGCGGGAACAAATATCTGCAGGGGCAGACAGGGTGTAAGGTCTATTCTGGCGGTATTGAAGCGGCTTTTACGAAATACCCGGTACTAGAGCCGTCTTTTCTTTACGGGGCTTATCCGTGTAAGGATTTGCGGCATAAGTTCCTGATGGCACAGGAGAGTGATGTGACGGATTTTTCAGATGAAAGTTTTCCGAAGGAGATTGAGGTGATACCGCTGCCGGGGCATTTCTTTGACATGGTGGGTTTTTGTATGCTGGACGGTGTGGTGTTCCTTGCGGACTGTATCAGCAGCAGGGAGACGCTGGATAAATATGCGGTTTCCTTTATTTATGACATAGGCGCTTATCTGGAGACGCTGGATAAGGTGGAGCAGATGGAGGCGGCCATGTTCGTCCCCGCCCATGCGGAGGCATCCGCTGATGTGAAGGGACTTGTCCGTTATAACAGGGATAAGGTGTATGAGGTGGCGGACAGGATTCTGTCCATCTGTGGGGAGCCGATGTGCTTTGAGTGTATTTTGCAGGAGGTGTTCAAAGGCTATGGTCTTTCCATGAATTTCGAGCAGTATGTATTGGTGGGAAGCACGGTGCGCTCTTATCTTTCATGGCTGAAGGATACCGGGAAATTGTCGGCTGAATTTCAGGATAACATGTTGCTCTGGCAAAGGGCATAGTTTTGATAAGCCGAAAACAGTCAGGAATTTTTAAATACAGACAAGGAAGAATAGGCATTCCCGGTATTACGGCATATTGGAGATGGTTTTACGGGTCATCATCAATATACATATATATCCAAATATTTCAAAGGGAGATCTTTATGTGCAGCCAGCTCCGAAATTGAATACAAAGATGTCACATTTTCTTACTCTGATGACCAGCCAGTACTGAATGACTTTAATTTCACGGCGAAAAGCGGAAAACGAAATTAAAGGTCCAAGTGGATGCATATGATTCTATGCTTATGTGGAGTCATTATGCCAAAAATCATATGGGGTATTGCATTGAATATGATTTTGAAGAAAATGACATGTATTATAGACACTTGCATCCGGTTACATATACAAAGGATAGATATGTAATTTCTAAAGCAGATATTCAAAACGGAAGCAACGATTTGATATACAAAACAACTTGCCGGAAGAGGCTATGATTCAATTTGGTACGAAAAATAACATTGCAGTTTATGAAATGGTGTTATCCTCTGAAACCCATGGAATAGAAGTATACAGCGACAGCTTTCACAGTGGGGCAAACTGTCAAAGAGTTTCCGTGTTTGTATATTGGTAAAATAGTAAAAAAATAATGAATGATAACAAGGAAAAAGGGCTGTTCTGAGGGCTCTTTTTAAATACACACTGTAATATGATAGTTACTACCCAAAAAGTAACTGCTTGATATTTTAATGTCAATTTCTTATACTATCAGCGGAGGTGACGAGTATGGTTCGTTTTTACATAGTCAGGCAAATTGAGGAAGGTAAAAAACGCATCAGTTTCCCGGCTTGTATTTGAAAACGGGGTTTTCTCATTGGAGCCGGATATATAGTTATGAAAAGTCAGCAGGAAAGCCTGTCACGGTTCTCCTGCTGACTTTTTTGTACAGCACGGTGGTTGGATGTCTAACCCATCTAAAAAGCCTGCGCCCCAATCGCACATGGCGTCCAGCACGGGAATGACGCTGCGTCCAAACGGGGTGAGGGAGTACAGCGTCCTGGGCGGCTTGTCCGGGATGACCTCCCGGTGCAGCATCCCGCATTCTTCCAAATCATGTAACTGCTGCGACAGCATTTTGGGTGTCGCTTTCGGGATCATACGTTGCAGCTCCATGTAGTGGAGCGGTTTTTCTATCAGATACCAGAGGATGAGAGGCTTGTATTTCCCGCCGATCAAAAACAGCGTGGCCTCCACCGGGCAGTTGAACTGGTCTTTTGAATATTCCATTGCATACCTCCAACTTTTAATGACTACCCTTTTGGGAAGTATCTACCCAAAAAGTGCATTCTTGAGGAATTTCTGTATCCTGCTAAAATTTAGGTCAACGGTTAATTAACACGTTCAGTATACAGTAGAAAGAGAGGATTTGCCACTATGGATTTTATCGAAATTGCAAAGAAGCGTTATTCCGTCCGGAGCTATAAGGACAAGAAAGTGGAGGAAGAAAAGCTGCAAAAGATTCTGGAGGCTGCCCATGTTGCGCCGACAGCGGCCAATCTCCAGCCAGTCCGCCTGATCGTTGTCCAGAGCAGTGAGGGGCTTGCGAAGATAGGGAAAGGGGCCAACCTTTACGGAGCGCCGCTGGCGGTCATCGTCTGCGCTGACCACGGAAAGGCATGGGTGCGCCCGTTTGATAAAAAGCAGACCACCGACATAGACGCATCCATACTTACAGACCACATGATGCTGCAGGCAACGGAATTAGGTCTTGGCTCCGTGTGGATATGCTATTTCAAGCCGGATGTGATACGCAGGGAGTTCAGGCTGCCGGATAATCTGGAGCCGGTCAATATCCTTGCAGTCGGGTATTCGGACGAGGAAGCGGCAGACCCGGAGCGCCATTCGCAGACACGCATCCCGGTGGAAAAACTGGTTTCCTACGAAACGGTATAGACAGGCTTATGCCGTGACAAATTGAATGAGGAGAGATGCACAAAAGCTAACCGCCGCACTATGGACTTCATCCGCCATATGCGGCGGTCTGCTTTTTTCCCAGGAAGGCCGGGCGGCCTGACAGCGGAAATTACTTGCATACTGTCCGAAAACTCCGAAAAAATATGGAGGCAAGGTTCGGGATATGGTATCATTAAGCCAACAAAACCACAATGAAGGACGCAGGCATGAGTTACATTCAAGGAGCGGATCAGAATCAGATAATTCTACTGCCTGATACCTTCGATGATTATGTTAGCGGGGATAATGAGGTGCGTGCCATCGATGCATTTATCCATTCGCTGGATATATCCCTAATGGGCTTTAAAGAGGATCCAGCAAAAGAAGATATTGCCGAGGTGCTGGATTACCTGGAACGCTGCAAAGCCCAGCTGACTGAAGCGATGGAGCAGATGGCAGGCAGCGGGGAGAACCACATCTGCACCACCGATCCGGAAAGCCGCCTTATGAAAACGAGGGATGACATCCGGCCTAGTTTCAATGTGCAGACTGCGGTTGAGCCGGAAAACCATCTGATCGTCTATTATGATGTAACGAGTGAATGCACGGACTGGCATCTGCTTGGAAACGGCATCAATGCCTCAAAAGCCGCATTAGGGATGGAAAACCTTGAAGGCATTGCGGACAGGGGATACAGCAACGATGAAAAAATCCTGCAATACCTGTTGAATGGGGATACCCCGACAACGCATCCAAATATGGGGGAGAAAAGCAGATTGTTCCGATTCCAGAAAACCGACGCAGAAGTAACAGAGGAAACGCTTTCTTCAAAGGACAGGAACACGCTTCTTGCGTGCATATCAGCCAGTGTGCTGCCCGGGATTCTGCAGAGGGGTAATGTGGGGCTGGAAGTTGTGAAACGCCGGGAACAGGAAAGCAGCCTGTATCAGGATAAAGAAACCGGGGAAGTGGTTTCCTATGCAGAAATGAAGGCACAGGGAGGGTTGGAAACTGCACCTGTGGAAGTCAGGCGGGAACCACCGTTACATCCATATTTTGAGCGTGATATTGAAAATGACATTGTTATCTGCTCGATGGGCCAGACTCTGTTCTACGCAGGTCCGGGACATCCCAATGGGAAAGAACATAACCATCGGGGAACTGGTGGAGCGGTATTTATGCACCAAGACAGGGGTAAAGCCGAACACGCTCGCCAATTACAATTTCGTGCAGAATCCTGCGGCCGGCATTCCAGATGGCAGTGGATGACGATGTCCTGCATAAGAACCCATTCGGCTTTGAACTGGCAACAGTGGTGGTGAATAACAGCGTGACAAGGGAGGCCGTCACCAGGGAACAGATGAGGAAATTCCTCAAGTTTGTCCATGATGACAATGTCTACTGCAAATATTATGAAGTGGTCTATATCCTTTTCCACACGGGGCTGCGGATTTCAGAGTTCTGCGGGCTGACTTTGCGGGATGTTGACCTGGAAAACAAAATCCTCAACATTGACCACCAGCTCCAGCGGACTGCGAACATGAAGCTAGTGATTGAATCCACGAAGACAAATGCGGGTACGAGGAAACTGCCCATGACGGAAGATGTGGCGCAATGCTTCCGGGGCATCATTGAGGACCGGGAAGCACCAGGGAATGAGAAGATTATAGGCGGATACACGGGATTCCTGTTTTTGGATAAGAATGGGAACCCGGAAGTGGCAATGCACTGGGAGCATCGTTTCAATCATATGGTCAAACGGTACAATGAGATTTACCGGGTGCAGATGCCGAACATCGCGCCCCATGTCTGCCGCCATACCTACTGCAGCAACATGGCAAAGTCGTGCATGAACCCAAAGACGCTCCAGTATCTGATGGGGCATAGCGATATCGGGGTGACGCTGAATACATACACGCACCTCGGACTGGAGGATGCTGCGGATGAACTGAAGTGGATGGAGGATTTAGAGGTAGCGAGGAAGGAGCTGGAAAAGGCAAAGGGTGAAAAGCCTGTGTCGCAGAAAATGTTCCGGGCAATTTGATAAGGAGATGGTAAAGCGCTCTGCTTCGGCGGGGCGTTTTTTTCTAAATTTACACTCCCAAAATCCTGCAAAATATGGTAGAATAATTTTATACATAGCAATGTGGGTGTATCAGACGAAAATGTTGAGAAGGGAGCATGGTTACGTGCAGAGATTACCTGACTTTCTTATGCTTGATTTTTGTGAATGGATAAAGCACTCAATCCTCAGTAAAGCACAATATAGCAATATTGATATGTGGGACTTATTATTCGATGAGAAGTACGATAATATTCTCACGAAAAAAGCGGAAGAATTTTGTGATAGAGAAAGAATGCAGAAAAATCCATATTCAAATGAGAACATAAAAAAGATTTTTAACGAAATAGTTAAGATGTACTTTGAAAGCAGTGAATTTCAGGATTTATGTTATAGAATAAGACGGCATAAAGGGGATTATCCGCGAGAATATCTCTTTCATGAATTCCAAAGATCATATGAGTGTTTTTGTTATTGTTTGAATGATAAAATGCCAAGACATTTCAAAGAAATTTGCTATTACAATGGACAACATATTCCCCCATATGCTTTGATTGACAACTTAAGGCATTATTACAGAGATAGTTTAGGTAAAGATCAAGAACAGAATCCTATTCTTCAATTAATGGTTGAGGGTAAAGCTATAGAAGTTGAATTCTTAGAATGGATTGAACAAGAAAATATCGGAAGGGAAGTAGTAGAAAAGATAGACCTTATGCCAGTGGATGTATTTGAAGAATATGCCCGCCGTTTTTGCGAAAACACTGGTAATGGAGTATCAGTAAGGCGTCGACTTGTTAAAATTTTTAAAAGGTCGGATTCTGGTAATTTGCTAAATAAACTTAGTAGGTTACTTCCCTATGATAATGCATATAGAAAGAGAAATTTTAGATATGTATCTCAACGTTATTTGGCTGATAAAGCAATATACAAATGTGTGCTATTACCGATTGAAGCAGATTATGATAAGTTTCATGAATTGGTGACTAATAGATGGAAGGATTTGAATGACGCTTCTGATGATTACTTGGATATATATTATTGCTTTGAAAATTATGGCGAATCAGGACATGATTTGATGAAGCAATTGCATTATTTGCCAGAAAAGCTTCATGCGAAATTACCCTGTATTGCACTTTGGAAGGAGAATATGGATGAGGCAATGTGCATTCCGATTAATGAACTGTCAGTTGAAGATGTTTATTATATGATTGCAGGTGTTGGTGGAATTGTAGATTTGATTATTGAAGGAAAAACAATAAATGAAATTGTGGAAGGAGTAAATGACATGGGGGAAGAAAGAAGAAACAAAGAACGTCCGTTTAATAAATATGTCCAAAACGCTAATGGAGCAACAAATGTACAGCAAAGTATGGTTGTTAATAGTAGCAACACAACTATTTCGGGTGAACTTTTGGCAGAGAATATAGATACATTTGTTAAAGAAATATCAAAAGCCATTAGTCTGGTTGAATCAAGTGAGTTGGATGAACTACAGAAAAAAGAAGTGAAAAGTATTTTGGAAGAAGCAAAAGAAAGTGTTCAAGAAAAATCTGAAGAGAAAACTTCATCAAGTAAAAAGCGATTTTTTACTTTTCTTGCTTTTGCAGGAAATTCAGCTCAAAAATTGATTTCTGCTTTAGCTGGATTGTCAACAATCGCAAAGTTTTTTGGCATCTAACTGAGAACACGATTTGCATAGCATTTATGCAACCTCTTTTTTGAGTTATTATTGTATCCAAAAATATCTAAATAAAATATTTTGGATAAATTGATATAGCAAAAAAGAAGTTGTGTGTTGAGGGAATATATGCTAAAACTTGGACCATAAAATAGCATGAAAATGGATATCAGGATAGTATGCGGATTTGCTTTAGAGTAGTAAAAAATCCCAATTCTTACTACGTTTTTTACTACGATTGACGGCTTCAACTTGCCACATTTTGCCCATTCTGTGATTTTTTTAACAATTTTCTTTGGAAAAATAAATCTCGCAAAACGTGCCAAAACACGGCAATTCAACGCATTTTAGGAGGAATTTATATTATGATCAAGATACTTTTTGTCTGCCACGGCAACATCTGCCGCAGCCCCATGGCCGAGTTCGTCATGAAAGACCTGGTCTCCCAGGCCGGCCTCTCTCATCAGTTTCAAATCTCTTCGGCCGCCACCAGCACCGAGGAGATCTGGAACGGCGTGGGCAACCCGGTGTATCCCCCGGCCAGGAAGAAGCTGGCGGAGCATGGGATCAGCTGCGAGGGTAAGAGGGCGGTACAGCTGACCCGGGCAGATTATGACAGGTACGACTATCTGATCGGCATGGACAGTGCCAATATTAGGAATATGCTCCGCATATGCGGCGGTGATCCGGACCGAAAGATATCCCTGCTGTTGTCCTGGGCGGGAGTGGAGAGGGATATTGCGGATCCCTGGTACTCCGGGAATTTTGACGCCACCTATGAGGATGTACTGGAGGGATGCCAGGCGCTGCTTGGCGCGATACAATAAACATGGTTTCCCGGACCGGGGATTCTTTTCACTGTACCGCCGCCGGAAGCCCCTCCTGCAACAGAGCGCTGCAATACCCTGCAATCTCCTCGGGGGAGGCAGGGGTATCCTGATTCAGCCAGCATTGGATGACTCCGATGCAGCCCGAGACCATAAAGGAATAGAAATACTCAAAATGCTCTATGGAGCGTTCTGCATTGTCCATCATCATGCGGAGTTTTTCTTTGACCAGTTCTTTCAGCCGGTTCAGGAATGCCAGGTCTCCATGGGGTCCCATCAGTGCCCTGGCCAGGGCCCGGTTTCTGTCCAGAAAGATGAACAGATCCAGAAGCACCGGTTTGGAGATCACAGGGCCGATGCCGTTTATGGCCAGATCTCTCTCCAGGATATCGTTGAATTCCTGAAAAAGGGATTCTTCGATCTGCCCCAGCATATCATATACATCGCTGTAGTGGAGGTAGAATGTGCCCCGGTTGATGTCTGCCAGGTCGGACAGTTCTTTCACCGAAATATCTTTGACATCCTTTTCATCCATCAGTTGGATCAGCCCCTGGAGCAGTAAAGTTTTAGTGCGCCGGACACGCCGGTCCATTTTTTCCTGTGCCATATTTTTTCTCCTTATTTTATGCCGCATCTTTTCAGCCGCGGCGGCTACGGCGAATCCATAAAGATCTGCCAATTCTAAACAATTCATAAAATCTCTGGCGTAAATCAACATCTGTCACCAAAAATGTTTTGAATTCCACAATCCTTGGTATTTTGAATATTGCCTTTTGCCATATTTTCATTATAATTACTTTTGCATAGAAAATCAACTCATGTTGATAAAAAAACTTACTTCAATTATCGCACTCCTGTTACATAATTTACAGAAAGTGCAGTAACAGTGTCAACCGGGCAGATATTGCCGGAAGTGATAGAAACTGAGAGGGAGGAATCGCAGAATGGAAAAGGAGCAGAAGGACAATTCCTTTATGTTGAAGTTAGCAACCATGATTGTGGATAAGCGGAAGGGCTTTTACCTGGTCTTTATTCTGTTGATCATCTTCAGCCTGATCTCCATGAACAAGGTAAAGGTTAATAATGATCTGACTACTTATCTGTCAGACGACACGGAGACTCGCCGGGGCATGGATCTGATGGAGGAGCAATTCACTACTTACGGCACCGCCAGAATTATGGTCTGCAATGTGACTTACGAGGAAGCGGAGGCGCTGGCCGAGCGGGTCCGGGAGATGGAAGGGGTCAGTATGCTGGAATTTGGCGACTCCCAGGAGAGTTACCATGATATGGAGGCGCTGCTGGAGGTTACCTTTGACGGGGAGTCCAAGCAGGAGATTACCGGGGAATATTTCAGGCAAGTGCTGGACGCCCTGTCGGACTACGATGTCTATTATACTTCGGATATCGGTCAGGAGGAACGGGACGCGGAAGACCTTAGCAGGGACATGGTGGTGATCCTGTTGCTGGCAGGGGTGGTAATCGTGTCAGTACTGCTTTTTACCTCCACTACATATGCGGAGATCCCGGTGTATCTGATGACTTTTATCACGGCGGCCATTCTGAACAAGGGCACCAACTTTCTGTTTGGCACCATCAGCTTTGTAACCAATTCCATCGCCGTGGTATTACAGCTTGCTCTGGCGGTGGACTATGCCATTATCCTGGCGCACCGCTTCATGGAGGAGCATGAGGACAAGGACGCCAGAGAGGCGGTGATCGTGGCCCTGAGTAAGGCGATCCCGGAGATTTCCTCCAGTTCCCTGACCACCGTGTCGGGCATGGTGGCCATGATGTTCATGCAGTTCCGCATCGGTTACGATATGGGGATTATCCTGGCCAAGGCCATTGTTCTGAGCCTGGTGACGGTGTTCTTTCTGATGCCGGGACTGCTGCTGAACTTTTCCAGGGCCATTGACAAGACGCATCACAGGAGTTTTGTGCCCAATATCACGGCGGTGGGAAAGTTCTGCGTGGTCACCCGGTTTATAGTGCCGCCCCTGCTGCTCCTGGGATTGCTTGCAGCTTTTTACTTTTCCAGCAGGGCCAGCTATGTATATGATGTAAACAGCCTGGAGGCCAAGACCATGAGTGAGAACAAATTCTCCGCCTCTATGGTAAATCAGGAATTTGGCAGTATCAACCAACTGGCGGTAATGGTTCCCAACGGCGACTATGAGCAGGAGGCCAAAGTATTGCGGGCGCTGGAGCGGCTGGACTGCGTGGACTCCTGTATGGGCCTGGCCAATATTGAAGCCATGGACGGCTATATGCTGACCCAGCTTCTCACCCCCCGGGCGTTCTCGGAACTGCTTGATATGGATGTGGAAGTGGCGGAACTGCTGTACACGGCTTATGCCGTGAATGACAGCAATCTGGGGGCCGTGGTAAACGGTATCAGCGAATATGAGCTGCCGCTGATTGATATTTTCCTGTATATCTATGATCAGAAAGAAAGCGGGAACATCACCCTGGACGAGGAATTGGAAGAGATGCTGGGGGACGCCTATTCACAGATCAGCATTGCCCAGGATCAGCTGCTGGGGGAGGATTACAGCCGTTTTGTGCTGGAACTGCGTGTTCCATCGGAGGGGGAGGAGACCTATGAGGCGTTGGAGGAGATCCGGCGGACCGTGGCCCGGTATTATGACCCGGCGGATATTTATCTGGCAGGCGTGTCCACCAGCAACAGGGATCTGAGCCATTCCTTCAGCACCGACAATGTGATCATCACCATATTGACGGCGGTGTTCGTCATGATTATTCTGCTGTTCACCTTCCAGTCAGCGGGGCTTCCGGTGCTGCTGGTGCTGACCATACAGGGCAGTATCTGGGTCAATTTCTCCCTGCCCTATCTGCAGCAGGAGCCGGTTTATTTTCTGGGATATCTGGTGGTGTCGGCCATCCAGATGGGGGCCACCATAGACTATGCCATTGTGATCACCAGTCGGTATATGGAACTCAAGACTTATATGTCCATCAAGGAGGCCATTGTGCTGACGCTGAACCAGGCGTTTCCCACCATTGTGACCAGCGGTTCCATGCTGGTGGCGGCGGGCTTTATTATCAACAATATCTCCACCAACGCAGTGGTGGCCGCCATCGGCCTGGCCTTGGGGAGAGGCACGCTGACTTCCATCGCCATGGTGCTGCTGGTGCTGCCCCAGACTTTGCTGCTGGGAGACATTCTTATAGAAAAAACGGCTTTCACCCTGAAGCGGGAGGTGGCCAAACCTCTGCCCGCCAGTGGGCGCATCCGCATGACGGGACATATCAAGGGCTATGTGAACGGTGTGATCGACGGCGACTTCACCGGCGTGATCGACGGTGAGATGGGAGCGGTGATCCGTGCCAGGGATATGTATGAGAACGCCAGGGAATTGCTGGAGTACCGGGAGGAGGACAGCCATGGGCAGAAGGGTTGAAAAGAGGATGATGTACACGGATGACAGGGATTTTTCAAAGAGAAGCGGGCGCCGGCGCGGCTGTAAAAGCCAGGCCGGGTGTCTGGCGGTGATGCTTTCCGTAATAATGGCTTTTTCCGATTATATGCCTGCGCTGGCCCAGGAGGAGCCTGCCGTTACCTACGAGCAGTATGTGAGCGGGGAGCATCGGGAGGAAACGGACGCCGGGCAGTACGAGGTATTTTCCATCGGCAGTGTGGAAGAATTGCGGGAACTGGCAGCCTTATGTACTTATGATGCCTGGTCCGGGGATAAGCGGGTGCTGCTGACGGCGGATCTGGATCTGGCAGGCGAGGAACTGCTGATCCCGGTATTCGGCGGGATATTTGACGGTCAGGGCCATACCATAAACGGCCTGGCGATCCGGCAGGAAGGCTCTCAGATGGGGCTGTTCCGCTATTTGCAGCGGGGAGCGGTGGTTCAGAATCTGAATCTGACAGAGGCCATAGTGCTGCCCCAGGGCAGCGGCTGTCAGGTGGGGGTGCTGGCGGGGCGGAATTATGGAAGCATCGTAAACTGCCAGGTTTCCGGTGTGCTGGAAGGCGAGGAGGAAGTGGGCGGTATCGCGGGAGTCAATGAGGCGGGGGCTGTGATCCGAAGCTGTGGGGCGGAGGTGACGGTACTGGGCAATCGCAGGAGCGGCGGTATCACCGGCAGCAACCATGGCACGCTGAACAACTGCGTCAACAAAGGGAACATCAATATTTACACCAATGACATGGTGTATGATCTGGAGGATTTTACAGCGGAGAATCTGGAGGAGGCGTCCTCCGGAGCCAGGCTGGACGCCCATATGGATACCGGCGGCATCGCCGGGATCAGCGACGGGAAGATATATTACTGCGTCAACGAGGGGACAGTGGGATACGCTCATGTGGGGTATAACACCGGCGGCATCGTGGGGCGGCTGCACCAGGGATATATCCAGAACTGTACCAACACGGGACATGTGCTGGGCAGGAAGGACGCGGGAGGGATTGCCGGGCAGATGGAGCCGTTTATAGAGGTGGAGTATATTGACGGCAAGCTGGAGGAACTGGACCGGGAGACGGATTTGTTTCTGGATATGCTGGAGGCCAGCTATGACCATCTGAGCGCTTATGGGGATCAGGCTGCGGCCATCACCCGGCAGCTCAATGCCAATCTGCGCAATGTGTCTGCGTCTGCCACAAATCTGTTGAATATCACTAATGACCTGTGGCATGTGTACAACCAGGAACTTTCGGGGATTTCCAGTGATTTTAACCGACTCTCCGATGATCTGAAGGCCATCAGGGACCAGGAAAAAGAAGAAGGAAAACCGGATTCTGTCAGCGGCAATGATCAGATCGACTGGGACAAACCGGGGGACTGGGAGATACCCGACTGGGAAAAGCCCGGATATACTCAAGAGTACCGCAACGCCCTGTCAAACTTTGCGGACAGCACCGGCAGCCATTTACATAAGATGACCGATGCCACATCCGGGCAACACGGCCAGGTCTCCCACAACCTGGAGGTGTTTAACCTGGAACTGGCGGCTGCCATGGACTGTCTGTCCCGGTTGACGGATACGCTGGACGCCGCTCAAAGTACGGCGGACGCGGATGTGGATGCTCTGGCGGCCCAGGCCCGGAAATTGCGTCGTCTGATCAGCGGGATACGGGATGATCTCTTCAGCTATGAGGGGATAACCGTCAATGATACTTCGGACGAAGCTCCCAGCGATACCATTGAAAACGCAGGAGCTTATGGGCCTGAAGTTTCATCAGAAAGTCAGTCCGGGGCGGAGAAGCAGGCCGGGCAGGAGGGCGAAGTGCTGAAGACCGGGGACACGGTCACGGAAAAATGGTACGACACCGCCAGTTTTCAGCAGGGAAAAATCACGCTGTGCCTAAACCGGGGATTGGTGGAGGCAGACGCCAATGTGGGGGGCATCGTGGGACAGATTGCCACGGAGCATGATTTGGATCCCGAGGACGATATTACTTTTACCGGCGCTGAGAGTCTGAGCATCCAGGAGAGCATCAAGGCCGTGGTGCGGGAAAGCCGGAATGAGGGTCGGGTCATTGCCAAACGGAACTGTGCAGGCGGCATCGTGGGAAAAGCAGACTTTGGGGCCATTGTCTCCTGCGAATCTTATGCGGACATCCAGAGCACCGGCGGCAGTTATGTGGGAGGCATTGCCGGAAGTTCGGACTATACCATTCGCAGCTGCTTTAGTACCGGTTTTCTGGAGGGCAAAAGCTATGTGGGAGGCATCGTGGGAAGGGGCAGTGAGATTTACTATTGCGACGCCATGAACAGCCTGAAGGCGAAAGGAGAAAAGCTGGGAGCCATCGCCGGAGACCTGCGGGAAGAGGGGATGCTGTATGACAATTATTATGTGGCAAATGATATAGAGGGCATAGATGGTATCGGGTATGGAGGCGGTGCAATTCCCCTGGACTATGAGGCATTCTCCCATCGGCAGGGTTTGCCCGAGGAATTCCGCATGGTGACCCTGCGTTTTGTGGTTTTGGATGAAGATGGGGATTTGCAGGAGGAAGTGGCTGTGCTGCGGCTGCCCTATGGCAGCAGCCTGGGGGAAGAGGGGCTGCCGGTGCTGCCGGAGAAGGAGGGCTGTTATGGGCAGTGGCCGGATATGGACTATGAGCATGTGACGGAGAGCAGGGTGCTGGCAGCGGAATATACCAAGTGGATCACCGCTCTGTCCGCGGATGTACCGGGGCCGGAAGGCCAGGCGGCCATGTTGGTGGAAGGCCGTTTTTATCCCGAGGATCAACTGGAAGTGACGGTGGAACAGGGAGAGTACTATCATCTGCAAATCCGCACTTTGGAAGGGGTCTATGATCAGCCGGTAAGTGTGCGCCTGCAGCGGGATCTTCTGCCGGAGCATTATGAGATCCGCCTGCAGCGGGAGGGTGAAAGCGCGGTGGCGGAGACCCGTACAATGGGCCGTTATGTGGTTTTTGATCTGGAGTACCCGGGGGACTTCCAAGTGGCCAAAGCCTCTCCCGGGATCCCTGCCGGATATTTTGTGATGGGTGGCGGAATCATTCTGCTGGTGCTGCTTTTTGTGGTCTGCCGCCTGATAAAATGCGGGAAGTCCAGGCGTATGGCAGGCACTGCCGGGCAGCAGGCAACGGAAGAATCTCAGACATCAGCGCGTGAGGGCGAAATGGCAGAAGAAGCCCGGGCATTGGAGAACCCTCGGAAGTCCGATGCGTCCCGAGAAGCGGAGTAAATTTATACTGCGGATGATATGGTCCTGCCAATCCAATCTGCTTCCGTTTTCAGAACAGTGCTAATTATAAAGCAGCCTGCAAATATGTGTTGCGGGCTGCAGACAAATGATTTATAATTTTTACATCTGAATCGAAAGCTATGGAGGAGGCCATCATGCTTGATAAAATACCTGACGCAGAACAAATGACCGCTTTAGTAGGAAAATCTTTATATGAGATATGGAATCAGCTATGTGCTTTAATTGATGAAAAATATGAGATGGATTGCTTGTGGGATAAAGGGGGCAAAGCGTGGACATATGAATATAAATACCGCCGGGGCGGTAAAACGCTGTGTGCATTATATGCAAGAGAGAACTGTGTGGGATTTATGATTATCTTAGGAAAAGAAGAACGTCTAAAATTTGAAAAAGACAGAGAAAATTACGGCGAGGAAGTCCAAAGAGTTTATGATGAAACGAAAACTTATCATGATGGAAAATGGTTGATGTTTGAGCCGACAGACACTTCTTTGTTTGGTGATTTTATCAGTTTATTGAGTATTAAAAGGAAACCGAACAGAAAATGAGATGAGGAGCGATACCTTAATGCGCATAGACACAGTGATCTTTGATATGGACGGCACATTAATTGACACAGAGAAATATTACCGCATCTTCTGGCCTATGGCCCTTCGGGAATTCGGGTATGAGATGACGGATGAACAGGCCCTGTCCATGCGGAGTCTGGGGCGGCCCTTTGCCCCGGCCCGGCTGAAAGAAATGTTCGGCCCGGAACTGGACTACGGCGCAGTGCGGCAGCGGCGCAAGGAACTGATGGAGGAGCGGCTTGACCGGGAGGGCATAGAACTGAAGCCCGGAGCGGCGGAATTGCTGGCCTGGCTGAAGAGACATGACATCCGCAGCGCCATCGCCACTGCCACGGATCTGCAGCGCACGGAAAAATACCTGAGAGGGTTGGGAATCCGGGATTATTTTGACCAGGTGATCTCTGCAACCATGGTCCGGGAGGGAAAGCCTTCACCGGACATTTATCTGTATGCCTGCAGGCAGCTGGGCAGGCATCCCCGGGACTGCATGGCGGTGGAGGATTCTCCCAACGGGGTGCTGAGTGCTGCCCGGGCGGGCTGCCGGGTGGTGATGGTGCCTGACCAGACCGATGCGGAGCCGGAACTGGAAAGGCTTTTGTATGCCAAAGTAAAAAGGCTGGATGAGATAACCGGGCTGCTGTGACAGCCCGATTTTTCTGCCTTCTGGAGCCCAAACGGCTATTGCATTTCCCCAACTGCTGTGATATTATTTTAACGATAGCGGTTTGGGCAGTGTAACTGCCCGCCGCAGGGAAAGAAAAAAAGAAATGGGATTGCGGTCGGAGGGGCTCTGTAAGGATGCCTCTCCCCAAGCGTAAGGGCCGCAGGAAAGGAAGCGTACATGAGATTCGATGATATTATCGAAAAGGTAAACCAATGCAGTATGAAGAAGATGTCCGTGGCGGCGGCTCAGGACGAGGCGGTGCTGCACGCAGTCTGGGAGGCAAAAAAGAGGGGTATTGCGGACGCCGTTCTGGTGGGCGATGAGGCCCAGATCCGCGCCATCGCCGCAGAGATGAACATGGACCTGGAGGGCTTTGAGATTATTGATGAGCCGGATATGACCCAGGCGGCGCTGAAGGCAGTGAAGCTGGCCCATGAAGGCGTGGTAGACATGTATATGAAGGGCCTGGTAGATACCAAGAATTTCCTGAAGAGCGTACTGGATAAGGAAGTGGGTCTGCGCACCGGCAATCCTCTGTCTCATGTGGCCGTTTTCGAAGTGCCGGGTATCGACCAGCTTCTGTTCCTGACGGATGTGGCTTTTATCACCTATCCTACTTTGGAGGACAAAGTAAATATTATCAACAATACAGTACCCGTGGCCAGAGCCTGCGGCGTCTCCTGCCCCAAGGTGGCTCCTCTGGCGGCGGTGGAGGTGGTGAATCCCAAGATGCCCGTCACTGTGGACGCCGCGGAATTGACCCGTATGTGCGAGGCGGGCGAGATCACCGGCTGCATTGTGGACGGCCCCCTTTCCCTGGACCTGGCCATTGATCCCGAGGCGGCAAAGCACAAGGGTGCCACAGACCGTAAGATTCAGGGGGACGCCGATATCCTGCTGTTCTCGGATATCCATGCGGGCAACAATGTATATAAAACCATCGTACATATGACCAAGGCGGAAAACGGTTGTATCCTCACCGGCACCAAAGTGCCCGTGATTCTGACCAGCCGCTCCGATACCTTTGAGACCAAGGTGAACTCTATCGCTCTGGCAGCCGTGGTGGCGGAGGAGATGGCCAAGGGTGTATAGCATACGGCGGCCTGACCCAAACAGAGAAAAGCAGAAGCAAAGGGCAGTCAGGAGGCTGCGGAACTCTTAATCAGCAACTCTCAAACAGTGCCGGAAATAAAAACCGGCCGGAAGCCGGACGGGATTTATTTCGCTGGGAAAGGTACTGTTTGGGAGTTGCGGAACTCTTAATAAGGAGGAGAATATAATGTCTGTAAAAAGTTTAATCATTAACCCCGGATCCACCTCCACCAAGATCGGTGTGTTTGAGGATGAGAAGCTGTTATTTGAGGAGACTCTGAGGCATTCCACGGAGGAGATCAGCAAGTATGCCGCCATCGTGGATCAGAAGGACTTCCGCAAGAAGATCATCACCGACCTGCTGGAGGAGAAGCAGTTTGATATTAAGTCCCTGAACGTGGTGGTGGGACGGGGCGGAATGCTGAAACCCATTCCCGGCGGCACTTACGCTGTGACGGATACGCTGCTGGCGGATCTGAAAGCGGGTGTGCAGGGCCAGCATGCGTCCAATCTGGGCGGTATTCTGGCCAGGGAGATCGGTGACTCCATCGGTGTTCCTTCCTATATTGTGGATCCTGTGGTGGTGGATGAACTGATGCCCATCGCCAGGTATTCCGGCGTGCCTGAACTGCCCCGTACCAGCGTGTTCCATGCACTGAACCAGAAGGCGGTAGCCAAGAGATACGCAAAAGAGATCGGCAAGACCTATGAGTCCCTGCGTCTGATCGTGGTACATATGGGAGGCGGTGTGTCCGTAGGCGCCCATGAGTATGGCATGGTGGTGGATGTGTTCAACGCTCTGGACGGCGACGGCGCTTTCTCCCCGGAGCGTGCGGGGGCAGTGCCCAGCGGTGCTCTGATCAAGATGTGCTTCAGCGGCCAGTATACCGAGAAAGAAGTGTATGGCAAGATCGTGGGCAAGGGCGGCTTCAACGCTTACCTGGGCACCAACGACATGCGGGAAGTGACCAGACGCGCCAACGAAGGAGACAGAGAGGCGGCCAAGGCCAAAGAGGCTTTCCTGCTGCAGGTGTCCAAGAACATTGGTTCTATGGCCTGCGTGCTGAGCGGCAAGGTGGATCAGATCATTCTCACCGGCGGTATTGCCTACGGCGCGGATGTCTGTGATTCCCTGAAGGAGAGAACCGAATGGATCGCTCCCGTGACCGTATATCCCGGCGAGGATGAACTGCTGGCGCTGGCCCAGGGTGCGCTCCGGGTGATCAACGGTGAAGAACAGGTTATGAATTATTAATAAAGGGGGTGTCGCAAAATCATCAAATCAGATGATTGAGCGGTACCCCTGCTCTATTTCTACTAACAAAAAGTCCAGCGT